>Ga0206973_1076_pt1 | contig 25265 bp, 21 predicted proteins | sample Alteio_BWOrgHeat_83_FD_152927 | JGI IMG/M metagenome (GOLD analysis project Ga0206973, IMG submission 152927) | Enriched cells from forest soil in Barre Woods Harvard Forest LTER site, Petersham, Massachusetts, United States -... | ecosystem: Environmental > Terrestrial > Soil > Temperate forest >...
GATATTCTGTGTACTAGAATTTATTCATTTTTAAATTTTCGACGTTTTTATTATTCAACATGGGGGCACCTTCTTGTTTTTACCCGCATAATTGCATATTACGTTAACATTGTCAATCGAGATATGCACGCAAGCTAACTATAGCCGACTTTATTGTAAACCACGCGTCATAAACATAAATCTGTATGATGTCTTTATAATGATAATAAGAGATTGGTTGAAACCCAAACCATGCCATGCCTATAAGAATAAACACCGAATAAGCTACAATAATCAGTGATAATACAACTATAAAAATAATCGATTTTTTGCCAGTTGTTTGCCCAGCAGATAATGACAACACCCCTAAACCGAATGCAAAAATGCTGGTTACCCAAGTATATGGCAAAGTAAAAATTATTTTCGAGGCACACATAAAAATTAACACAACAGCTGCAATACCGAAATAACGCCGCTCTGTAAGAGTACCACGAGCTACATAATTACGTAAAAACCCTGCCCAATAAAATACTATCGCACCAAACTCTCCTGCTACAAAAGCAGCTTCATCAGAAAAAAAATAGCTAGGGATAGTTTCTGGCGGCGCCAGCTTACTGAACAGTGATATATATGGCAAAAATATTGCCAAGAAAAAATTAATTACATGCATGGCTACATTATAGCCGCAAATCTTTCAGTTGTTTAACTAAAGCTAATGTTAGTAAGTCCAGGTGCTACTTCTTTAGCTGATGCTGCCGGCGCAACTTTAGGCTGAAGTTGATCAAATATAAATGGCTGCGCGTATGGGTACTTATAAGCAATACCATGATATGCCGCCACTGCTCCACGCACTGCAACTATACAAGCCCAATAGAACGGTAAAACTGTAAACATGTTATATGGCAGATGCATGCTAGTAGAAAAAACAACGCGCAGAGTTTTGGTTGAAGCTAATAATGCTTCTGCAGCATGCGGCCACCACCAAATAAACATAGCGCCTAGCCCCAAAAATAAGAATTGTATTAAACTAAACGTAATTTGAAAATTCACTACCTCCCTGCCCTGTTTAGCCAAGAATGGATGCTGCTCTTTTTTAAGCAACCATAATACAGCTGGGGCTATTATGTTTAAAAACGGTATGCCTAATATAATTGTTAAGCCAGATAAATGTATAATCGCAGCCCAATTACAGATGATACGTTTAGAAACTGTAGTGGAATCTTGTGATTGCTGCTTGCTAGCAATCGGCGATGTACTTTGTTGCGAGGCTGCCTGATGTGCCGCAGCACGCAGTTTACTGCGCATGGTCGATAGTAGATCCTCAGGAATAGTAAATGGCACGTTAGCGTTTGGCGGTGGCCCCATGCCTGGAATATGCTTACCATTAAACTCAAAGTTTTCTGGCAGTTTATTAAAGTCTGGACTTACCGGCTCTAATGGCTCGTTATGTAACGGAATATTATTGTGGTTGTTAGATTTATCTTTCATCATGGCCTTCAGCTCTAAATATTTGGTTAATACTACATACCAACCACCTAAACTGCAAAGGACTATACTTACAAAAATCAAATTCTGGTTAGTCATATGGCTACTCTGCTGTCTAATCTATTATATATTAATTAAAACATAATATATAGAAAAGACCAGCCCACTCCCCGACAGGAGTGGGCCGCACAGCACCTAGAAGACCATTCTATTGCACTAGCTCTAACAGCATTTTATTAAAGCGATTTACAAATGCCGCAGGATCTTCCAATTGGCCGCCCTCAGACAATAATGCCTGATCTAACAATATATGTGCCCAGTCTTCAAAGCGCGTCGGTTCCGGCTCATCACGTAATTTTTTAACAATAACGTGATCTGGATTCAACTCTAAAATTGGTTTACTATGCGGCACTTGTTGCCCTGCAGCCTGCATTAAGCGTTCCATTTGCGGCGTCATATCGTGCTCACCAGATACAATACAAGCTGGCGAAGTCGTCAAACGCCTAGTTATACGAACTTCTTTAACTTTATCACCCAATACATTTTTAACTTTTTCAACAAAAGGCTTAAACTCTTCAGCAACTTGCTCTTGATGCGAAACTTCTTCTTTGTCGTCCAAAGTCCCTAATTCTAAGCCACCCTTAGCCACAGATTGAAATTTCTTATCGTTATATTCGGAAAGATGTGACATAAGCCATTCATCAACCCTATCACTAAGCAATAAGACTTCAATATTCTTTTTACGGAAAATTTCCAAATGCGGACTATTTTTAGCAGTGTTAAAAGTGTCTGCGGCCATATAATAAATCTTATCTTGTCCTGCAGGCATACGACTTATATATGCATCCAGCGTCACATTTTGCTCTGTGGTATCGCTATGCGTAGATGCAAAACGCAACAATTTTGCAATTTGTTGCTGATTTGCAAAATCTTCGGCCGGACCTTCTTTCATAACTTGACCAAACTGCTGCCAGAATTTTTTATATTTTTCTTCATCCTGCGCTAAATCCTCTAACATAGACAAGACACGTTTGATGATTGCATTACGCATGGAGTCTATAACTTTGTTGCTTTGCAAAATTTCACGTGAAATATTCAATGGCAAATCATTAGAATCAATAATACCCCGTACAAAACGTAAATAGTGAGGTAAAAATTGTTCTGAATCATCCATTATGAAGACACGTTGCACATATAACTTCAAGCCATGCTGTTTACCAGGGGTCCATAAGTCAAACGGTGCACGTGCTGGAATATATAGTAAACTTATATATTCTAGCTTACCCTCGACCTTATTATGAACCCAAATCAATGGCGCTTCAAAATCATGCGCGAGGTGCTTGTATAATTCAATATATTGTTCGTCGCTAATATCTTGTTTAGGTAACGTCCATAACGCGGTAGCACGATTAACGGCTTCTTGTTCAGGGACGACAGTAACTTCGGTTTCGGTTACTTCTTCGTCATGCCCAACGGTCTTAATCTTGTCCATCATTACAGGCAAAGTTATATGATCTGAATATTTGCTGATTATGTTTCTTAAACGCCAGTCATTTAAGAAATCTTTGTCTTCTTCTTTTAGATGTAATTCAACGTCGGTACCACGTTGTTCTTTGGTAATAGTTTCAACATCAAACTCACCTTCGCCATTAGATGACCACATTACGCCTTGATCAACCGGAACCCCAGCTTTTCGAGTACGCACCACAATTTTGTCGGCGACAATAAACGCCGAGTAAAAACCAACCCCAAACTGACCGATTAATTTAGAATCTTTAGCTGTATCACCAGTTAATGTTTTGATAAATTCCGCAGTCCCAGATCTAGCTATAGTGCCAAGATTTTTAATAACTTCATCACGAGTCATACCAATACCATTGTCACGAATGGTAAGAGTTCTCGCTTCAGAATTAAATTCTATCCATACTTTTAGATCGCTATCGTTTTCATATAGCTCAGGATTAGATAAGGCCACAAAACGCAATTTATCTGCCGCATCAGAAGCGTTAGAGATTAACTCACGCAAAAATATCTCTTTATTGCTATAAAGGCTATGCACCATAAGATGCAACAATTGCTTAGTCTCGGCTTGAAAACCTAAAGTTTGTTTTTCACGTGTATCGGACACAGACATTTGTAATCTCCACATTTTGAACCCATTTATCTAATATTTGGGGATTAAATTAATAATTTCAATGGCGAGATTAGGAAAGAATCTCTGAACGTTGACTTAGCGCCCTAGCTAAAGTGCTGCCATCTAGATGTTCAAGTTCACCACCTAGCGGCATTCCTAAGGCCAATCGGGTAGTATGAATAGCCTCAAATGCCTTGGCAAGCTCAGCAATATAATACGCGGTAGTTTCACCTTCTACAGTGGTACTCGTAGCCATAATAACCTCAGTAATAAGGCCACTCTGTAATCGCTGTCGCAGCTGCTCTATACCTATTTGCTCTGGTCCGATCCCATCTATAGGTGATAAATGCCCCATCAAAACAAAGTATAAGCCCCGAAAGCCACCGGTTTGCTCGATGGCGATGATATCGGCTGGCGTTTCTACAATGCACAGCAAACTACTATCACGCGCGGGGTTAGAGCAAATGCTACAGATTTCGCTTTCGCTTAAAGTGCGACACTGTTTACAATTACCAACTTCGCGAATGCTGTTTAACAAAACTTGTGCCAAATGCGTGCCGCCATCCTTGTTACGCTGCAGAATATGAAATGCCATACGTTGTGCTGATTTAGCACCAACGCCAGGCAAAATTCGTAATGCGGCAATTAACTGTGTGATTAATGGGCTAAAGCTCAAGATCAAGCCCCGGAGGCAATCCCATACCAGCCATCAAGCCTGACATAACTTCTTTTTTCTTTATCTCGCGCTTATGATTGGCATCGTTAATAGCGGCTATCAATAATCCTTGTAGAATACGCTTATCTCCGTTATATATTGAATCGTCAATTTTTATATTCAATGCTTCGCCATTGCCAGTAAGGGTTAGTTGCACCATGCCAGCACCAGCTTCACCCGTTATTTGCGTTGCGGCTAATTGTTCTTGAACTTGTTGTAATTTCTGCTGCATGCCCTTAGCTTGCTTCATTATATTGCTAATATTACTAAAAGGATTAACCATAATTTACTCCACTTCTATATTTAATATTTTAGCAGCAAATGTCTGCTCCAATTGCTGAATATGTTGATCGCTACGAATATTGGTTTCTGCCGTAATCTGAGCCGCTTGTTGCAAACGTTGTCCTTGCGCTGCTGGGGTTTCAGCAGTTACTTGTCCTACAGTTAAATTTAATTTAACATTATTCTTTAAATAAATTCGTAATGCTGCCTGAATCCGCTCGATGTGCTTAGGATTTAATAACGGCTTTTGTGCTTCGTGTAAAATAAGAGAGACAACATCATCTTGCCAAGAAACGATAGTACAATGCTCTGCTAAAACCTTAGTTAACCCAGGCAAATTTAGCTGTGGGATAATTTGTGCCCAATCGCGAACTGTAGTCGCTGCTTGGGGGATTGGGGTTGGTATTGATATTGGCTTTGCCTCGTTAACCATTACTGGCTGGAACGCCAACATACGTAACACGATCATTTCAAAACCGATCACAATATCCGGCGCGTAGGGTAAATCACGTACACCTAACAATGCCGCCTGATAAAATAATTGTAGATCTAACGCTGTAACCTTGGTAGATAATTGTACTAACTGCGCGCTATCTGCAACTGTAGCTACAATACCATCAGGTACAATTTGTACCAGAGCCAACTGATGAATCAAAGTCTGCAGTAATTTTAAAACTTGATTAAAGTCAGCGTTATTAGCCGCTAAATCACGCACAATTTTAATAGCTTGTTTAGCATCTGCAATAATAATTTTTTCAAGCAACTCTAAGATCTGTGCACGAATTGCTGTACCTAAAATTTGTTGCGCTGCCATTGCCGTAACGTTACGTTCGCCAAACGCAATTACCTGCTCTAATAAACTTAAAGCATCGCGCATACTGCCATTAGCGCATTCAGCGATCGTAACTAAAGCAGCTGCTTCAAAATTGATATTTTCTTGCTGTAACACGGCGCCTAAATGCTGGATAATTTGCTCTATTGTCAAACTACGCAAGTGAAATTGTAAACAACGTGACAAAATTGTAACCGGCAATTTTTGCGGATCTGTCGTTGCCAAAATAAATTTAACATGCTCTGGCGGCTCTTCTAAAGTTTTTAACAAAGCGTTAAAACTATGGTTAGAGAGCATATGCACTTCATCAATAATATAAACTTTGAAACGCGCCTGCACCGGAGCATATGGAACATTGTCGAGCAAATCGCGCGTATCTTCGACTTTAGTGCGCGAAGCCGCATCGATTTCAATCACATCGACATTATTACCCAGAGCAATACTAGTGCACATGTCACAAGTATCACATGGTCGCGAACTTACGCCGCGTTCACAATTTAAGCTTTTTGCTAAAATACGCGCCAAGGTAGTCTTACCAACACCGCGAGTCCCGGTAAATAAATAGGCATGGTGAACTTGATTGTTATCTAAGGCATGCTGTAACGCCATTAGTGTGGCTTGCTGCCCAACTACCGCAGCAAATGTTTGCGGTCGGTATTTTAGCGCTAAAACCTTATAACTCATGAGGTTCCTATAGTAAGCTCATATGGAGGCAATCTTGCCAGCTACACCACGGCACATGCTCGTTTACTACCGCTGCTCCCTTCCGGGCCTGACGGGGTTTGCAAATTTACATTGCGCGGGAACCGGCAAGATCACCATAATCGGGTAGTTTACACGGTTGTGGTGCGGTAGACAAGAACCGCTATATAATTTTGACTTTAGATGACAATAAATGTAGTATCTCAACTGATTAATAAAATTAACAGAGAACATAATAATGATAAAAGCAAGAATAGATGATAATTTTTTTGGTGAAAACGAGAATATAGATTTAGATAGCCCCTTATTAGGATTGTTAAATGTACAGTCCCTTATTAATTCACCTTTAAATCCCCAAAGCACAGAATCTACTAATATTGAGTCCCCATTAAGCTCGCCCAAAAACAATCAAGCACATATTAAGGGTAATTCCAATGATACAATATTTGATGATAATTTCGATGATATATTTTGGAGTAATTTAGATGATGATGCATTTGAGAGTAACTTCGAGGGAGTTTCTGTAGCAGACCCTCAAAGAAAAGAGAAAAGGCAAAAATTACACACAGAAAATGAAACAGATCCTATTATAAATAAAGATTTAACTGATCCATATTGGAAACATGTTATAAATTTAAGCAAGATCACATTAGAAAATGATCTTGGCGGTAATAAAGATAGCTTCTGGGGCAAATTACCGATCCATGTAACTAAATGTAAACAATTATCAGAGCTCTCCTTAATTGATTGCAAAACAGCAGTACCATCATTTAAAGATAAGGTGATATCAACCATAAACATACATGAAAAATTAAAAACAATTAGGTTTGTCAAAACCAGGGGTCATGGAGTACCTCTTAGTGAACAAGGTTACTGGAGCGAATTTTGTAATCTACTATCAGAGTTTAAAAACATACAAGTCATAAGCTTTGAAAATTATAAAATATTTGATGCTACACTATTAAATATACTGCTAGAAAATCTAAGAAACTGCTCGATGCTAAATACGCTAGAATTTAGATTGATAGGTACACCAGAGTTTAAAGTAACGAAAACATCAATAGAAAAATTTGAAAAATCGCTATTAAAATCACTAACGACTTCAAACTATAATAATAGTAAAATTATACTGAACGATAAAGAATTCTCACCGCATAAATCGTCATTTCAAACAATCGCTGGAACCATAAAAAATACTCACTCTAATGCTGAAGTCACATCTACATCTACATCTACATCTACATCTACATCTACATCTACACATAATGTTAACCCTATTCTTTTTCAGCAAGGAGCAAAAAAAGGAACGCTGAACATACCCATGCCTATATCTAACCATGGGCTATTTTTTAGCAACGAAATGAAAAATAAAACAGATCTTATTATAATCAATAAAGATTTTAATAATCTAGATTGGGAACATTTTATAAATTTAAGCAAGATCAAATTAAAGAATGATCCTGGCAATAATTACAATAGCTTCTGGGCCAAATCATTGGACATTGTAACTAAATGTGAACAATTATCAGAGCTTTCCTTAATTGATTGCAGAATAGCAGCACCATCATCTAAAGATAAGGTGATATCAACCATAAACATACATGAAAAATTAAAAACAATTAGGTTTGTCAAAACCAGGGATCATGGAGTACCTCTTAGTGAACAAGGTTACTGGAGCGAATTTTGTAATCTACTATCAAAGTTTAAAAACATACAAGTCATAAGCTTTGAAAATTATAAAATATTTAATGATACACTATTAAATATACTGCTAGAAAATCTAAGAAACTGCTCGATGCTAAATACGCTAGAATTTAGATTGATAGGTACACCAGAGTTTACAGTAAAGAAACCAGCAATACAAAGATTTAAAAAATCGCTATTAGAATTACAAACAACTTTAAACTATAATAATTATAAAATTACGCTAAACGATGAAGAATTATCACCGCATAAGCCCCCAGGTGTCATGAAAGTTGCAACTCTTTGTGTTTAGTTAATCGGTAGATTTCAGGATAGTTTAAAGTACCAGGTACTGTTCTTTTCAGTTAGTTGCATCTACACCTGAACTTTTTGTGACTCCCATTGTCTTATTACCAGAGATAGATAGTCGTATTACTAAACGACAAAGACAATGGGAGAGAGCCGAGGTGCATAAAGAGCAATCAATTGATGAATTAGCTAAAGAGCTAGAAAATCTATACATAAAAAAATCATCAGAAACTACAAAAGGTACTGAGGCAAGAAGCGCCCGTAGGGTGTTTGTGCCGCAAATGTTTTTAAAACCAGTAGCTAAAGCGAGTACATCTATTGCCAAAAATCAAAAAAATATAGAAGATCAGATTCGATCTGTGGAACGAGTTTTGTTGCAGAAAATAAATTCGGAACTGGAAATTAATGGCGTCTCTCAACAAATGAAACAAAAATATATAACTAAGAGCACAAAAATTAACCAAGCTACCAAAAACACAATCCTTACTAGGCTGATTGAACATTTCAAATACGAACCTACTCAAGAAGACATTGAAAACAAATTATTTAAAAAACTTGTTAAAGATCGGCTTGACGCAACATTAGAACGGCCCTTATTAAAAGCACTTGATGACACTATAAAGGCTCTAGAGAGTAACAATAGCATAAAAATTCATTATTCTTCGTCACAACAAAAAGCGGTGAGCGATTTAGTTAAACAATTGACATCATCAAAGAAAGAATTAGAACAATTTTTGAATAGTTCAATAGAGCATTTGTCCATACAAAATGGTATTCTGTATTCTTCAGGTTTATCTGATAAAGAGATCGTTAAGCATATAGAATCGTTAAAAAATATATACTCAAATTTCGAAACCCTACGTGGATTACTTCTAGAACTTCATAGAGTATACATTAATATTATATCAAATTCGACAACTGAAAATGCTAAAGACTCCATTAAACCGGCACGGACCCTAATGAATAATTTTAACAAAAATATAGGGCTACTGCTTGAACTAAAGGTGTTTATTGATTCAATGGATAAAAAGATGAATCCACATAAAAAAATAGATAGAAAAGATGCTTTTGGAGCATTACCACTCGAGAGATTTATGCTCGAGGATCCCAATCTATCAATCAATCAAATGATAGAAAAAAAAGAAAAAGCAAAGAAAAATAAATCCTAGTAAAATTATTATTGTTCCCATGAGCGCTTAGGCATAGCTCAAAAATAGTAGATGACCTTAAATAAGAGCAACAAATAAATGAGCCATAGTTTTTCATTCTTAAATATTTCTCCAAAGTTAGTTGGAATAAACTACCAACAAAAACAGCTACTCAATAAGCTTGAGCATTATTTGAATGCCAGAAGTAAAAAAAATCCAGCGTATATAACGACCAATGGACATAAACTACCATATGAATCACACACTGGTTTATGTGCTGGGCTAGTAGCCTATTGGTTATACTGCAAACGCTTAAATAAAGATTCAGAATTTATCGCCAATTTAGAATATATATTAAACTGGGACTCTAAGTCCTTTATAAAAAGCACTGCTAAAGATGATCCTTTAATCGAGGACTTTTTAAATGCCATTGAACTTTTAAACTTTCATAGTAAAATAATGCCCGATGTCACACAACGAGATTTACGTGCTAGTTTTGCATTATTAACCGACAAGAAAGAAAACCAAATTGCGGAGCCTGAATTTAAAATAACTTTTGCTTTTAATAAAATAATGCTAGAACAATTATTTTTGAATGTTGTAAGGAACAATAAAATGATTCGCTTGGGTAATGGTGAACATGCGGTAGGTCTGATGCGTAACGGTGATACCTACTCATACTATAACCCAGAAAACAAACATGGACCGCAAACCTTTACTGCAACAGCAGAGATCGTTACTGCTGTTTTCAGAGATTTTAAGCAATTTTCTCATTCCCATGATTACTTGGCTTTAAATCTGATTGCATATGATTTAGAGCTTACGCGTAATGAAGATAGCAAGTACCCTTCAGCAATACAATATTGTGTCGATTTGTTACAAAATCCTGAAAATAAAAAGCCGGTGTTCAACAATAAAGACATTTTAGAATTAGCTTTAATCTGTAAAGATTATAAAATAATAGAGCTTTTGATCAATAATGATTGTGTAACATTTAAAGATGTTCATAACCGATCTGCACTTAGTATGGCAATCATGTACGAATCTCCAGTCATAGTATATGCTTTGCTTATGTCAGGAGCTGATTTAAGCTCCGCATCAATCCCTGCCTTAGGCTCAAATCTCTGGCAATTGACATTACTTAATGAAAATACTGAAGTGATGAAGATGATAATGATAATGCTTTTAGCTTTTGGTTTAGAGCTAACTCATGATGATATTATAAACGCACAACATAAATTTCCTCAATCATTTAAGAAAATTGCTGAACATGCCGTGGCCCTTAATTTAAAACTACTAAATTTACCAGATAGCCTAAATTTAGATCGTGCTACAGGTGAAGAAATTATTGCATTTTTGCGCAATGCTAAACTTCGTGTGCAGTGCGGTATAAAACTTAAAGACGTTACCATACAAAACCAAGGTAAAACAGTCGCTGGGCTAACAGCTTTGGAATTGATAGTTCAGCATTACCACACAAATACTAGTGATGCCATTGAAGTTTTACCACAACAAACTGAAATATATAAATTATTAAAATTTTTCAAAAACGAAAATTTGAAGTTTAAAGGCTCGGACGATCTTTTAGCGATAATAAAAAAAATAGGTAAAAAGATTGTTTCCCAAGATATACGTAAATACACAGCAAGCGATCACGCTGAAATAGACAAAATCATTGCCGAACTTTATGATTTAAGCAAAGAGAATATTTCCTTAGGCGTTAATAATTTAATATTCAAGTATGAAGTAGCCCAAGTACTCAATGATATTAAAAAACATCTTAAAAAATGGCACGAGAGTAAACCCACTAGGTATCATCCTGGCCATTTGTTTTTTCCCGTAAACACTAAAATCATTGCAGCAGAGCAACCAGAATTTGCTAAAATTGCCCCTATGCTCAATCTATGAGGATGTTAGTTGTATTATTCGGAGCATAAGTAATAAAAACCGCAGCAAAAAACACAAAAAAGAACGCGCTAGTAAAATCCAACAACCAAGAATTCATGCTACAGCCCATCGCAAATGTAGCAACTAAACCTAAGCCTAAATAACCTGCTAATTGCTGGGATTTGTAAAATAATACAGCAAGAGCACCAAATATAGATAATAAACTTATTAAACCAGGCAACCCTAGCTCAACCCAAGTTAATAAATATTGGTTATGCGGATTAACACGCTTTACATCTTTAATTTGCGCTTCGGGTGCAAACTTTCTATAAGCTGCCGCAAAGCTACCTGTACCCCACCCAAATATTGGCTTTAATTTTATAAGCTCTAAAGAATTGCGAACCAAAATTAAACGGGTACCTAAAGATGACTCATGCGGTACTGCAGTCTCGTCATAACTATTAATATATTGCTGCACCTCGCGCACTGCTATCGTTTGGCGTGTTGCAAAAGAGCTGGGGGCCAATACGCTAGCAGCAACTAAGGCTAGCAATAACACCGCCGCAATACCTAGATTTTTAAAACTATTACGCAAACGTTGCAACATAAACAATACAAACAGCATGACAAATATAAACTGCCCAGATCTGCCAATGTTTATAAAAAATAAATAGTAAGTAAAAAATATTGCAATTGGTATAGTTACGCTACGATATCTTTTATAATCAATACTATAATGCGCTAGGATAAAAATTGCATAAGCTACAAACAAGCTGGTAAAAATAGAGTCTTTAAACACCACCGCTTGCATTAGCATGGCAGTTACTACAGAGATAAACACTGCTACCAAAAACGTCACTACGGCAGCATTACGCCAGCGCACCGTAATAAATATCGGCAACAGTAACGGGAAATACAGCAAACGATAATACTTTCTCAGTGCTTGAGCCATTTCACGACTACCAGCTATAGAATAAGTACAAGCAATAATATTAATTGCTATAAATATTAAGATTGTAATTGTTACCGGATGTTTGAGTACAGATACTAGCGTTTGCCGATCAAAGCTTAAGATACAAGTAATAGCTAAGAGTATTGAAATAATGGTAGTAGCGACAACTGAAAGCGGTATTGCCGCCGCCATCGCTAAAGCCAAAAACCCTGCTGCAGTGCGAAAATACGTTGTCATTCTTGATATTCTACATTTTTGCCGCTAATAACTACAAATAATGTAATAAATATTATTTTAAAATCTAACCAAAAGCTGCGATTATCAACATACCAAACATCAAGTTTTAATTTTTCTTCCCATTTAAGGGCATTTCTACCATTGATCTGCGCCCAACCCGTCATTCCAGGCTTAACTAGATGACGTCGTGCTTGCTCCGGGGTATATGTGTCTAAATGCTGCATTAAAAAAGGTCTTGGGCCTACAAAACTAAGATCACCTTTAATAATGTTTAATAATTGCGGTAATTCGTCTAAACTATATTTACGTATCCAACGCCCCGCCACTGTTACTTGCGGTTTGTCAGCCCAGGTCATAGTCCTGAACTTATAAATAGTGAACGGCTTGGAATTTAAACCTGGACGTAATTGTGTAAAAAACACCGGGCGCCCCATTGTGATTAAAACCAATAGCGCAGTAAATAATAGCACTGGCGTTAAAAGCATTAGTAATAATAAAGCTACGCAAAATTCTATGAACCTATACATTTTTGACATTGTTATGCCTTCCCCATCATAGCATCTAAAATTACATTATTTACCTGAACCACATCATATTTTGAGGCCGCTATTTCGCTACTGCGTTGCCCCATGATTTTTATCAAGTTAGGCTTTATAATAAATTTTTCTAATGCCAGACGCAAGGAAGCCACATCTCTAGCTGGCACTAGATAACCATTCTCACCTTCTGTCACAGTCTCTCTACATCCCGGCACATCTGTAACAATTATGGGTCTCCCGCAAGCCATGGCTTCTAATACGGTTTTAGGAGTGCCTTCACGATACGATGGTAATACAAACACACTAGCCTGCGCTAATGCAGGGCGCACATCATCTAATTTGCCTAAATAACGAATTATTCCTTGATCAATGTAAGATTGAATTACAGCAGGTTGTATCGCTTCGTCTTTATTTTCATACCACCCCACCAACAAAAATTCTACTGCAGGATACTGCTGTTTTATTTCTTGAGCTGCAGCCAAGTACTCCATCACGCCTTTAGCAACAATAAATCGCGCCGTTAGCAAAAAACGGATCTTATCAGTAGGTAACGGCAAATTTGTGAACTGCTGTAAATTTACACCGGAACCATTAGTTAATACTGTACGATTGGGATCATTAAATATTCTAAAGTTAGCAAAGTCTTTAATGTCATCAGTATTTTGAAAAAAAACTTTAGTATTAAAAGCTAAGGCAAGTCCATATAAATTACTCATAATCCAACGCACTGCACAAGATTTAAAATCTTGGTGTACAAAGTATGATCCCACACCAGTAATCATAGAGAATATCTGTGGCACCCCTGCTAGTTTAGCTGCAATAGAACCATATATAACTGGTTTACCAGTATAAGAGAATACTTGATCTGGACGCACTAGTTTAAATATTTTATATAATTGATATAAAGTCTTAATGTCTGCCCATGGATTTAACCCGGTGCGCGATAAGTTAACATTTATACATGCAATGCCCACGGCTTCGAGTTTTTTAAGTACTACCTGGCTAGCATCAGGTACGCAAGCAATTACTTCGTGCTGCCGTGACATAGCTAATAACATGTCGTAACGAAATATTATTAAGGATTCTGCATGGCTGCCTAACACTAAAATTCTAGCCATAATGTGCCTCGCACCATGATTGTAAAATTAGTACATCCCATAGATGGTATTGCCAGTTACGAGTTCCAGCCAAATGCTCCCGCAATTTTTGTTGCACGGCATTAGTATCCACTAAATTATGTTTAGTTAACATCGAGTGCGATAGCATGTCTTGTGCCCATTCTTTTAATGGTCCACGCAGCCATTTATCGATGGGTACACCAAACCCCATCTTAGGTCGAGTATACAGCGCGGCAGGAACATAACGATTTAAAATCTGGCGTACAATCCATTTACTCTGCCCATCGCGTACTTTAAGGTTGTTTGGCAAGGACCAGGCAAATTCTACGACACGATGATCTAAAAATGGAATGCGCGTTTCTAAACCTACCGCCATAGCAGCACGATCCACTTTTACCAAAATATCATCTGGCAAATAACGTTTGGTGTCCATGTACATCATAATTTCGGTTAAAGATCTGGATTGTAAATCTGCAGCTAAATCAGGTAGCAATATTTTATTTGAATTATTATCCCAATGTGTTAATAACTTTTGATAAATCGCATATGGCGAATCCGCATTCATTAAACGTGCTAACTTTTGCACTTTATCGCCCATATTAAGCGGCACTTTACTTAATAACGGCCGCAAGGGCTTAGGTATAAAAGCAAGATACTTCCAAATTTTTGGCACCCAAGAATAACGATTATACCCAGCAAATAATTCATCACCACCATCTCCAGATAAACTTACTGTGACATGCTGGCGTGTTAATTTGGATACTATATAAGTAGGTAACTGTGAAGAATCCGCAAAAGGTTCATCATAAAATGTCGCAAGATCTGGAATTACAGCCTGTGTTTGCTCTGCCGATAAATATAACTCGGTGTGTTTAGTCTGTAAATGTGCCGCGATTGCTTTGGCGTATTCAGCTTCGTTGTAACCAGCCTCTTCAAAACCAATCGTAAAAGTCTGCACTGGACGACTGCTTTGTGATTGCATTAAAGCTACTATGGTCGCAGAATCGATGCCTCCAGATAAAAAAGCACCTACTGGGACGTCTGCTAACATTTGTAGTCTTACGGCATCTTTTAGTTTAGCTTCTAGCGCATCGACTGCTAATTTTGGATATTCAAAACTGTTAACATTATTTGCATTATTAATTACATTTTTTAATTCCCAATACGCAACATCAGTAACATTACGATCTTGATTAATAATTAACATATGTCCCGGCTCTAATTTGCGCATATTCTGGTAAATTGTATAAGGTGCTGGAATACAATTATATTGTAATAATAACGCCACGCCGTTAGGATCAATATTTTGCTGCCACGCATAGTGCGCCTTCAGGCTTTTAAGCTCAGAGCCAAATACTAAATATTCTTGTAACCAACCGTAATACAACGGCTTTTCGCCAATCCGATCGCGAATTAAATATAATAATTTTTGTTGCCGATCCCACAATGCGATCGCAAACATACCTACAAATCGCGTTAGAGCTTGCTCAATACCCCATGCCTCGAATGCTGCCAAAATTACTTCCGTATCCGAGTGGCCATGCCATTGCGGATCGCAATGCGCAGCTAGTAATTCAGCTTTAATATCAAGATGATTATAAATTTCGCCATTAAAAGAAATCATATAACGGCCGCTAGCAGATTGCATCGGTTGGCTACCATGATCGGTTAAATCAACGATCGCCAAACGGCGATGCCCCAATGCAATACCTATTGTCGCATCAACCCAACTACCACAGCCATCCGGCCCGCGATGCACTAAAGTCTCGCGCATTCTGCTAACCGTGGCTTGCAATTGCTCTGTGGTACTGTGTTGCTTAGTGTCCCAAAACCCTACGATTCCACACATAGTTTTTAAACCATCACTTTGTTTGGATAATATTCTAAATACCAGCTCAAAAATTCTTTAACACCTATCTCGATGCTAGTGGTTGGCCGGTAACCAACTGCCTGCTCTAAATTCGTAACATCAGCATAGGTATCTGGCACATCGCCAGGTTGTAGTGGCAATAGATTAACCTTGGCGGTTTTGTTCAAATATTTTTCAATTAATTTTATATAAGCCGTAAGTTTAACCGGTGCATTATTACCAATATTAAAGACCCGCCACGGTGCACTGCTAGTAGCTGGATCCGGGTTGGATGCATCAAAATATGGGTTAGGCATTGCAGGTTGTGCAGTAACTTTTAATATTCCCGTGACTATATCGTCTATGTATGTAAAGTCACGATAGTGTTCACCATGATTAAATACATCAATAGCCGTACCCGCCATGATCGCTGCAGTAAACTTAAATAATGCCATGTCTGGTCTACCCCATGGCCCATACACTGTAAAAAAGCGTAATCCGGTAGTTGGTAAATTATATAAGCTACTATAGCTATGTGCCATAAGCTCATTAGCACGTTTGGTAGCACCATAAAACGACATTTGATGATCGGCAGCTATATTTTCAGAAAAAGGCAACGCAGAATTTAAACCGTATACCGAGCTAGAGGAAGCATAGACTAAATGAGTTATTTGATGATGGCGGCAGTTTTCCAAAATATTCACAAACCCCACTAAATTGCTTTGCACATAAGCATAGGGGTTAAGCATTGAGTACCGCACTCCTGCTTGGGCAGCCAGATGAATTACTTGCGTAAAGTTATGATCTCTAAAAACCTGTTGCAACTGCATTTGATCACTTATATCTAGCTTTATAAATCTAAAATTTGTAGTTTTAGCATGATGGTGTAACTCATTTAATCTTGCTTGTTTTAAAGTAACATCATAATAATCATTTAAATTATCGATTCCTACTACAATTACATCTTGCTCCAATAAGCGCTTTGCAACATGAAAACCTATAAATCCTGCCACACCTGTAACTAATATTTTCATAATCGCCCGTCCGATTCATCTGCTGTCAAGACATGTTTAATGTCGTACAATACATGCTCTGCTTTGCCTAAACGACGTAATGCAGCCGCACCCATTTCCTTAAATTCCTCATGAGCCACAGCTAGAATTATTGCATCATAGTGCTGCTCTTGTAATTTATTTATCATAGAAATTTTATATTCTGTCATTAAATGTATAACATTAACTAGTGGATCATAAACTGCAACATTAGCGCCGTAATCATGCAACTCGTTAACGATATCGATCACACGCGTATTGCGAAAATCTGTACAGTTTTCTTTAAATGCAAATCCTAAAATCAAAATATCGGCCCCAGATACATGAATCTTACGCGCGAGCATTTTTTTTATTACCTGGGAAGCAACATATTTACCCATGTTATCGTTAATTCTACGACCAGCCAAGATAACTTCGGGATGATACCCTAGCGCTTGAGCTTTATATGTTAGATAATAAGGATCCACTCCAATACAATGCCCACCTACCAAACCAGGACTAAAACGTATAAAATTCCACTTAGTCGCTGCGGCCTGCAAAATTTCTTGCGTATCTAAATCCATCTTATTAAAGATAATTGCCAACTCATTTATTAATGCTATGTTTAGATCACGTTGGGTATTTTCAATTACTTTAGCTGCTTCTGCTACCTGCATTGAGCTTACTTTGTGTGTCCCGGCTACTATAATTTGCTTATATAAATAATCTACAAAATCAGCAACCGCGGGCGTGGATCCTGATGTTATTTTTAAAATGTCTTTAAGTTTGCGAGTTTTATCACCCGGATTAATCCGCTCGGGGCTATACCCTGCAAAAAAATCTTGATTATATGTTAAAGCAGATCCTTGCGCTAAAATAGGCACACAGACTTCTTCTATGGCGCCAGGATAAACCGTTGATTCATATATAACCACATCACCAGCTTTAATAATTTTGCTAAGCATAGTACTTGCCATTTCTAATGGACTTAAATCTGGATTACAATGGTCATCAATAGGTGTTGGTACTGTAACAATAAATACATTGCAAGTTGCAATATCTACGGTGCTAGCGGTAAAACTCAGCATTACAGCATTTGCAAACTCAACGCTACTTAACTCATTGTTCAAATCACGATGTTGTTTTAAGGCATCCAAACGCGGCACGTTAATATCAAAGCCAACGGTAGGAAACCTGCTGCCAAACGCTACTGCTACTGGCAAACCCACATACCCTAAGCCAATAACCGCGATCTTAATATTTTGTTCTGCAATCAACATAAATCCGCCATGCACGAGTTAGAAAGGATGAGTATACTAAACATTAGGCGACTTAGAAATGGGCGCATTGAATATGGTTGTTGGTCACTAATTAAAAAAGAGTTTAAAGTATCATGAGCATATGATAAAATAGGCCTACTATGAATTTAACTCAAATTATAAAACAACAAATTAATGCTAGCATTAATACCAAGCTAGCTATATTAGAGATCCTTCCAGAAGTGATCGGCAACTCTGGGCAAGTTCTATCGAATGCATTACAACAGGGTCATAAAATTCTTTGCTGCGGTAATGGCGGTTCAGCCTCCGATGCACAACACTTTGCTGCTGAGTTATTAGGGCGTTACGTTAGCGAGCGTCCGAGCTTTCCTGCAATTGCTTTAAATACGGATACTTCTACCTTAACAGCGATTGGCAATGATTATGGTTATACGGAAGTATTTGCACGGCAAATTCGCGCGTTAGGGCAGCCTGGTGATGTGTTAGTAGCAATTACTACTAGCGGTAATTCTGCCAATATTATTGCCGCTATCGACGCGGCACGTGAGCGCGGCATGCAAATTATAGCGTTGACTGGTAAAGAGGGTGGTAAATTGGCAACATTGTTACAGCCTACAGATGTGCATGTGTGTATTCCAGATAATACTACATCACGAATTCAAGAAGCGCATATTTTAGTATTGCATTGTTGGTGTGAAATCATAGATCACATATACATTTCAAACAATCCATCGATGTTTAAAAAGTAGTAGAAATGCTCACCGGAAACACTAACAACCTTAACTCGACGAAATTAGATTCATACCAACTCTATACAGCATTAAAAAATGGCACGTTGTAGTGCCATTAGTTGCATGCCTGCCTATACGGATTAAAATTAACCGCCGTGCTGCCCACCACGATGGGGAGGATTATCATTATCGTCTCTCTTTCTTTGAAGCTCCGCAAACTTTTTTTGCAACTCGCTCATCTGCTGTGGCTTTTCAACAATAGCTTTTTGTGGCGCTGGAACCTTCTTTAATGGCACAGGAGGTGCTTGTGGTTTGTCTTTTTTAGTAGCAATAAACTTTTTTGACGGCACTGGAGGTGGTTGACGTTTATCCGGTAAAAATGACGGGATTGGTGATTCAAAATCGTCAAGAATGCAAGCATCAACTTGTTCTTTAGCCCATTTATAAAAACTTTCTTTAGATGGCTTACTCTTTTCACCACTAATAGTAGTAAACTCTAAATCAAACACTCCGCCGTTAATAAGACGCGACAATAACTTCTCTGGGGTTATAGCAGCATCGGGATCATCACCACGAAGTTGCGCCGCTAGCGCTGTAGCCTCTTTCATGAATGCATCTTCAGCCGTTCCGCCCGTATCCCAGTCAGCAACAGCTGCATAAGAAAAACCTGTTATGGGATTCTTCTGCGCATAATCTACTAAATTCCTAGCTCTATCTTCTAAGCAAACACCATAAAAGGCGTTAAAATACTCCATCATTGCTTCAGGAGTACCTTTTTGCTGCGCGCTTACAAAATATATAGTTAAAAATTGTTCAATAAATTCAATGAACTCTTTCTCAACAGCAGCTGAATTTTTTTCGGGGTGCCAAGCCATGCCGGTAATTCTACCTAATTCATCATAGCGATCTGCATCTTTATTATCGAGAATTTTTAAAAATCTTTCTTTGTTAGCAATAAGTAATCCAAATCTTTGGATTCTTATATGAGCTTCTTCGTATTGAGACATTTGTAAATCTGCTCTGATCCCAAATTGTTTTCCTAACTTTGCCCAGAATACAGTTGGTTTCCATTTATTTTTTAATGCTTTAGAAACCCAATCTTTAACTGCAGACATAGGAACGCCAAACATAAAGACATTTAACTCTTTAAGATCAATTGTTGGGTTGCGCGTGCCAAAAACCGGAGTACCGCCAAGTTGTGATTTGACTTTATCCAGCTCTTTTAATACTGAAGCAAACAGATCTATCCCTGGTAAAGCAGCATCGTGTAGGGTCGGGTGAGTAATACTCTCTTGAGCCAAATTAAATATGAACGTCTCTTTTAATAACAAGAACTTCTCTTTTACAGCACTGGGATCTGCGGGCAAAAAACTCATCACACGTGATACTACACTTGAGCTATCACTCATAGAGTGAGGAGAATTACTACGGTCAACCGAATCGGCATCAGACGACGACACACGAGTATTCAGTAATTTTTGACTCGACTTATCACTGAATAAACTATACACCCTCTTCATAACCACCTACCTTTAGAGCCATTGAGTTAATTACTAACCTCTCACAAAATTCGACAGTAAACACTTAAAAAGGTTCAATTGCAGCAATTCTCTGTAGCGGCAAGATAGAAATGTCCTATTTTATTAATGACATAGAACATTCAGGGACGGACATTTGTTATAAAACTTACAATTAGTGAAAAAGAACTGGATAGTGCCCTAGTACTGAGAAATGTACTAAAAAAATCAATCAGTTGACGCGACGACTGTCAAACTCAGGAAATCATAGATCACATATACATTTCAAACAATCCATCGATGTTTAAAAAGTAGTAGAAATGCTCACCGGAAACACTAACATGCTCTTCAAATACAAATGGATCACCATCTAAATTTAGATCCAAAGTACGCCCCCAGGCACGGGCTGCGGTAACACCTACCGCCTGACAAATTAAAGCGCGCGAAACAGCAAAATTTTTAACATCACGAATATAACGTGCCGTTTCATGTTGTCTAAAGCCTTTATAATTATCGCTGGCTATATCGCCGCCAGATATTAAAAAACAAGAAAAAGGCAATTCAGTTACCATGTGCAAGCCTTGTTTTTGATTCACTATCATGGCTGGCAATAAAAACTTCTGCTTTAATGTCATGGCATGTAATTTTTCCAATTTAGGGTTAAATAATAAACGCCCGGTATGTTGTTCTACAGAAATCAAACCGTGTGAATTTAACGATTCTTTTAGACGTGATACGATTAACTCGCTGTCATCTACGCTCATTACACTACCGCATGGCAATAGCCCGAATATGCCAACCGCCAGGGTCAGAATAAAATTTCTTGGTAGATTCTGTAATCTTGACATAGTAGCTATCTTTATCCTTTATGGGTTTTTGTTGTTAGTTACTTACATATGTGTATCATTATAAGCGAGAATCGTGAAACTATACAACCTGAGTTTGATTCAAGTAGCGCGGTACGTAACGGCACTCCAACAGACAGCTTCTCTAGTTAGGGAAACTGTCTGGTTTAAGTACAGTAGAATTAGATCCTGCCTCCTGGGCCAGGCCTCCTTGGCACATAATCTACATCTTCCGTACTCCAATGACCATCTCGATGTTTAACGTATTTATATATATCCGTACCATCTAGAGTCGTTACAGTGATTGATTGATCTCTATGACTATTAACGATATTTAGGTTATGATACATACCAGGACTGTTATCATCCTCTATTATAAGTGTCATTTCACCGTTATTACCCCGCGCTACCCGTCCCAGCCCCTCTACAGGCCCAGGCATAAAAGCTGGCGGGGTTGGTGGAGCTGGCGGCAGGGCTGGTGGTAGTGGCGCTACTCGTCTTTGAGTGGTCAGTAGCGGCGGTGGTGGCGGCGCTACTCGTTGTTGTGGAGCGATCGGAGCATCAAAGTCCTCCTCTGTATAATAACCTTGTTGTTGCTGCTGCCGCTGTTGTGATAACATTGGAGCATTTGTATGAGTGCCACTTTGTGCTGTAGTAGTACGGCGGCTAAATCCACGCCTAAAGTCCGCTAACTGATTTCTCGCCCTCAACTCAGCCTCAGACGCAAGTTGCAACAAATTATCAAGCTTTTCAACTTGCTCTATGCTCGTATTTATCCTCATTTCTTCCCTCGCAACCAGCTCCTCATGAGCTCTTGTTAATCTTTCTATTTCCTCGCCCAGAGCCTGTGCTGAATGATTTATTCGCAACAATGACTGCCCCTCTACTTTGCTATTCTCAGCCACATCAGCAGCAGCCTTTCTAGCATTAGCCGCCTTCTCAGATAGCTGATCAACCAAACGTTTCTCCTGTTCTGCTCTTATCAAGTCGTCTAAGTTACTTCTCTTTTGTGCAACCTGTTTCTGAAGATTTTTAATAGCCTTCTCTCCCTGAATAACCTTGGCTTCAACGTCACCAGAATTAGGTTTAGAATTCGTGAATACACCAGTAAGACTCTTAACACTAGGCACAGCTATCCTGCTAAAACGTCTTTTACTCTTATTATCATCATCGCCACTTCCAGACATAATCTTTCTCCAAATTATAATTATTTTAAAAAAACTATTTCATATGGTAAGTATAAGAACTTTAAATTGAGTTTTGTGGTGAGCGGTTAGAATAAACAGTGGTTTAATCAGTATATGCATGCAAAATAAATTTATGTGTAACTACTCAAGTTCTTGAAAAATGCAGGATTTAATACTCTCTATCCAAGATCACTAGATTCTTTAGCCCAGCTACATATTCATTTGCCGCAAGGGTACGCGGATCAGTATGGTTATTAATGTTTACTAAAATTAATTGCCCACTACCAAATTTAAAATCATTATGCATATCGTAAATCATGCCAATAACCACAAGCTTATTTTCTGCAATTTGTTTTGCAAATGTAACAACCGCATCTTTAACTTGATGATTCACGTTGTATACTAAGTTTTGATTAAGGGTAGCCTTAGGGTTTACTTCTAACGTATCTAATTCTGATTTTACACGTGAGGACTCGTTATCGTAATTTTGCATTGCCGCTTTAACCGCACCACATTGCGAATGACCTACGATTAACAATAATTCTGTATGTAAATGACCAACACCATATTCGACTGAGCCATAGGCCGTTTGCAATTGATTACCAATATTGCGAATCACAAACAATTCCCCAGTCGGAGTATCGGAAATAATATCGGTGTCGACACGTGAATCAGAGCACAATACTACCGTCGCATGCGGGGTTTGCTGCTCTAATGTACTTTTTGAAAGTACGGTATGAAACTTGTCTTTAAAACGTAAGTTAACGTCTACCATTTGCTGTAGCAAATCGCGAATATGTTTTACTTCTACGGAATATGGCTTGGCAACCACAGGCGTAGTAGCCGCAAAAATGTTGCTAGCACATAAAAGAATGCTTACGGTAAAAAGTAGTTTTTTCATGTTCTAATTATAACAAGGATTTGTAAGTTATCCAGTCATATGGCGCAGTGCACAATATGACCTACACCAATAGTTAAAAATTGGTGCTAGTAAACTGCGGCGTGTTCGCACACCTAGCAAAGTATCTCTATAAAATCCCTGAATATTAATAACCAAATCTTTAAATCCAGTGTTATTGTAAGCATGTAAGACGTTTTCAGATTCTCGAATCGCAACCTTACCATACGTAGGAAGATTAAATATTTTTATAAATAGATTCATCTCCGCATACAAACGCTCCAGTTCTGGAGGTAAATTTAGCTCAGCTATAAGCATTATAAGCTCTGCTGGTATTTTAAATGATAACAACAAGTACCGTGTTCCGATTGCTCTTAAATATTTAAAAGCATTATCAGGTATTACAATATCTTTATGTTTAAAATGATCATTAAGAATATCTAGTGTTAAAACTGTGTCATCTATAATTTCATCTGATCCATTATACCCTACAGTTATCATTTTCATTGCACCAAAATGCCGTAACGCAATTTTACTGGCTAATGTGAGTGGATTATCATGTAGCAATATACGCTTTAAATTAGGTAATTCGGTTAAATATAGCGGCAATGACGTCAAATTATTTTGATTTAGGCAGGCACACACAGTATGATGATGGTCTAGACAGTCTTCATAATCTGGCGGAGAGAGAGGGATTCGAACCCTCGATACGTTTAACCGTATACACACTTTCCAGGCGTGCGCCTTCAGCCGCTCGGCCACCTCTCCGTTTAGAGGTTGGAATTGTAACAAAAAGGTAGCTGTAACAGCAAGCCCTCACACCCAATAGCAATCAGTTATATAACTAATGTATAGTTACAATCAAGAGAATAAGCATATAATATTATGGAGACAACGATGAACAACAAGCACCAAGAGAAAAATATAACAGATGTGATCCAGATCTTGATTTATACATTTGATAAAGATTATTATGAAATAATAAAATACTTAAACATATGTCATCAAGAATATATCCCTGCCGTTATTAGCGAATTAGATGATATAATTAACAATGAATTAGATGATATAATTAACAATGAAATAGCTTATGCACAAAAAATAGAAGCTTTTGATATGTTTCTGAATACATATTATGGAGAAGTTAAGAATTGTAAGGATCTTAAAAGCGCATCAGTCCATTGCATAACGTATCTTTATGCGTTTTTATACAAATTAATTTCCGTTCAGATCTTTAAAGTTGCGGATCTGGCTCCAAGTAAAAATGAAAATTATAGTGTAAAGCAGAAACTGAATCAACTATATGATAAAGTTGCACCCAATAAAGCTTTAAATATATCTTTAATAGATATGTTAGTTGAAATTTTACAATACTATATTGTAGCTATTTATATTTCCAAAGGCGATAACCAAGAAATTTTTGCCCCAAACAACAATCCTACCCAAATTAACAATGAAGAATTGCAAAGAGATTATACTTATAACATTAGCAAAATTGACCATTTAAAATATTTAATCGATAAAAATAACATATTATCTCGATTATCTGAGTCTGGTATTCCTGAATTAGACCAATATCTTTATCAATTTAGGCTAGACATAATACAACAGCTATCACGGGATGAAAACCCTAATTACAGCTTTATAAACCAATTTATAATACTTTACATTTATTACAATGCAAAATATATTAGGCATAATGATTGGTTAATAACTGAAACTACGATTGAAGATTTTAACCGTCGCAAGCAGACAGAATTACTAAAATTACAAGCACTAGCGAATCAAAATTCACATCTAGAATTATATTTTGCATTGGAAGAAAAACTAAATAAAATTTTTAAGTATTACCTAGATTTCTGCATCTTATTTAAAAATAGCAATATTAATAAACAAGACAAAATAATTAAATTAACATCAATTTC
>Ga0206973_1077_pt1 | contig 25149 bp, 14 predicted proteins | sample Alteio_BWOrgHeat_83_FD_152927 | JGI IMG/M metagenome (GOLD analysis project Ga0206973, IMG submission 152927) | Enriched cells from forest soil in Barre Woods Harvard Forest LTER site, Petersham, Massachusetts, United States -... | ecosystem: Environmental > Terrestrial > Soil > Temperate forest >...
TATCTCTTTCATATTTCCCCACCACTTCTCCTGGAAAGACGCAGCAAAGACGAAGGATGAACGTAGGTTGAACGTAACATGACCGTGCTATGATAGCTGTTACTATACCGTATACAGGCCTTCACCAGCGCGCGCGTACTGTAGCCATTAGTAATTATGCGCTTCCTTGTACCCGGGGTCATTTCCCAGGTAGAAAATCATTGTTTTCAACATCCGGGCGTTCCGGTAGGAACGCCTGGTCTTTATGCCGGTTCAGCTACCAGCGAATCGTTCCGATGGGACGAAAAAAACAGGGTTTAAATAAGGCTTGCACAAGTTCCTGATTCTTTATCCCGAACTGACGCTACTCTATTAAACTGCAGGATCACTATCCCAGGCTCAATGTAAACAAATTTAGAGCAACCCGGCCGGTATGAAAGTCTACTGTACAAGTGTGCGACGCAAGGAACGATGCCATGAAAAACTATAGCTGGTCACTAAATAAAAATATCTTTATAAACACAATTTTTCTTCGCCGTAATATCTCTTTAGCGCTGCTTTCTGCATTTAAAGGGCATTCCCAATCGTTCGAAATATTTTTTGTTTTTGCGCAATTTTAATATTTACATTCGCGTCCGCATTCATATTTTCTTACCAAAACATCTAATATGCTTAAGAATTACACCGTTTTTTCAATTATTTTTTTATTCGGTTTTTTTTCAGTTTACCAGACAAGTGCGCAGGTAAGCAGGCAAACGCTTAACCAGATCGAAGCTCTATTAAAAGAGAAAAGCTTAAGAACTCCCGTTGAGCAAAAAATTGATTCACGCTTATTACAGGCTATACGTGAAAAGGCCGGGCAGCAAATGGCAGCAGGGGTAAGGCTTGAGCCTGCAGATGTAAAAGCTGATGCAACAGGCAACCTTGATGTTGACATCAATGCAACTGTAACTGATGACTTCCTGGTAAAACTGCAACAGCTTGGGGCAAACATTATTTTTCCTTCAGCAGAATATCATACTGTAAGGGCTACAGTAAATCTTTCAATAGTAAAAACAATTGCTGCTTATCCTGAAGTGCAGTTTATTGAACCTGCTGTAAAGGCACAATTAGTTGGCTTAGATAAGTTGAAACCGCAGGCTAATATTTCAGGCGATCAGACAAACGTTCTTAAAAAGAAATTAAGTATCAACGAACGCGAGGCAAACGTACGCAGGCAACTGATCACTTATTTAAGAAACCAGGGCAGCCTTAATGTTTCTGATGATGGCAGCGGAAATCTTCCCATTACTTCTGAAGGCGACCGCACACATCGCGCTGATGATACAAGAAACACTTTTGGTTACTCCGGTGAAGGAATTAAAATAGGTGTTTTATCTGACAGTTATAATGGACTGAAAGGCGCACCTGCAGATGTTTCCAGCGGAAATTTGCCGGGTAAAGGCAATCCCTTTGGGAACACAACTGCTGTAACTGTGGTTCAGGATAAAAAAAGCACTATACTAAGTCCTGTTACTGATGAAGGAAGGGCAATGATGCAGATCGTTTATGACCTGGCACCAAAAGCAACCCTGTTTTTTGCAACTGCAGATGTGAGTGAAGCAAGCTTTGCTACCAACATTAAAAAGCTTCGTGAAACTTATGGCTGTGATATTATAATTGATGATGTAGAATATTTGGATGAGCCTGCTTTTGAAGATGGAGCTCTTGCGCAGGCAGTTAATACCGTAACGGCTGAAGGTGCTATGTATTTTTCTTCTGCCGGTAATTCCGGTTCACTGGCAAAAGGTACATCAGGTGTATTTGAAGGAGATTTTAATGATGCGGGTTCATTGCCATTTACAGGCGGAAGTAAAAGCGGCACCATCCATAATTTCGGCACCGTTTCAGTACCGGTAAACGGAGATATTATTACGGTAGTAGGCGGAAGTTATACCTTGAACTGGAGCGATCCGCTTGGTAAATCATCCAACGATTATGACCTGTTTTTAGTAAGTGCTACGGGCAGCGTAAAAGCATCTTCAACAAACGTTCAAAAGGGTACTCAAAATCCTTTTGAATCCATCAGCGCAAAAACACTGGTTGCCGGAGACAGGCTGGTGGTTTTTAAAGCAACTGCAGCGGCTGTCCGTGCTTTTCACCTGGCTACAAACCGCGGTGAACTTACAGTAGCTACAAACGGTGAGTTAACCGGCCACAATGCTGCTGCCGCCGCTTTTAGCGTAGCCGCTGCACCTGCAGGCACACCATTTGGCCCGGGAGAAGCAGTTGGCCCTTATCCAAATGCTTTTTCTGCTTCAAGCCAGGTAGAAAGTTTTTCTTCAGACGGACCAAGAAGGATCTTTTATAATGCAGACTCAACACCTGTTACACCGGGCAATTTGTTGTTTACAACAAATGGCGGAGTAGTACGCGCCAAACCTGATGTTACTGCAGCTGATGGCGTTTCTACAACTTTTGCTTCTTCTACCGGCCTCAGTCCTTTTTTTGGTACATCTGCCGCAGCACCGCATGCAGGTGCAATTGCAGGATTACTTAAATCTGCAGATCCAACATTAACGCCGGCACAAATAAGAAATCTGCTGACTACAACTACAGTAGATGTTGAAGCTGCAGGGTATGATAATATAAGCGGTTACGGAATTCTGCAGGCTTACCAGGCTATGTCTGCACTTTCTCCAACACCTTTTGCAAATGTTACACTTGACAGCACTTTTGTTACTGATGGTACAACATCCAATCATAACGGTTCTATTGATCCCGGAGAATCAGGTAATATTGTTGTGAAGATTGTAAATGGTTCTTTAAAAACAGCTACCAGTGTTAAAGGAACACTTACAACACAAACAACAGGTGTAACCATAACGCAAGGCACCGCAACGTTTGGTTCAATTGCGGGTAATGGTGCTTCTGTTAAGAACACATCAAAACCTTACACATTTAAATTAGCCAATACAGTTACCTGCGGTACTGTTATAAAATTCTTTTTGAAAGTAACTTTCGGTGGCGGTAAATCTGCGTTCAGAACATTTGAGTTTACAGTGAATGTTGGTGCGCAGCCTTATACAAATATTGCAGCCAATCTGGGTTCTCCACTTGCAGGTTCAGGGTATACAGTTTCAACAGGCACACAGGCAGGCCGCTTAAGTCGTGGTACAACCGCTTCAACCTGTGGTTCTGTAATTCCAAACCCAGGTGTATTGGCTTCAGCAGGATTTGACCCACGTTTGTATGATGCATATAAGTTTACAAACACAAGTACCGTAAGCCAATGCGTTACAACAACCATGAATGCAGACAGCGGCCTTAATCTTTACTGCGCTGCATTTAACGACAGTGGTTTTGTTCCGGCTACTCCAAGTGCTCATTTCCTTGCCGATCCCGGACAGTCAACAACTTCGCAGACTTATAGTTTTGATGTGCCTTCAGGCAAATCATTTACTGTTGTTGTAAACGAAGTAAACAGCGGCACATTAGCAGGCACGCCATATACATTAAGTGTATCGCTTAGCAATTGCAGTGTAACAAGTCCTTTGACCAATTCTATCAACCTGATTGCAGATGCAGTTAACAATAAAGTGCCATTGCAATGGAATGTTACAAACGAAGCAAATGCTAAAAACTACGAAGTACAACGCAGTACAGATGGAAATAATTTTGTGCCATTGTCTTCCGTTGCTTCTGCTGTAACCAATGCCAACAGCTATACGCACACAGATGCACTGCCGGTAACCGGAGATAACTATTACCGTATTAAACAGGTAAATGCTGACGGAAGCGTAGCTTACAGTAATATAGCGATGGTTAAAATTACTGATGTAAATGGTGTTACGATTACGCCAAATCCAGCTTCTAATTATATAAACATTTATGCTAAATCAGCAATAAAGCAAATACAGTTATTAAATCCTAATGGCATGCTTTTACAAACAGCAAAACCAAATGCAACGTACTACCGCCTGCAATTTTCCAACATTGCCGCCGGTGAATATTTTGTAAGAATTGAAACTGCTGATGGTATCGTTAATCAAAAAATAATCAAGCAGTAACCTGGTATTATAAAAGTATTTTTTTAAGCGATGTCTCCCTGCAGGGAGACATCGCTTTTTTAGCGTAAGCCGTTCTGCGGCTTGCAGCTTTTTATTTTACCTGCTTCAACGAAAAATAAGTCAAAGAGATTTTTTTATATGTGGGCGAAGGAAAAAATTTACTTTTATGAAAGCCGAAACAACATGAAAACAATAATCCAGATCTTAAGATTGCTGGTTTTTACTTTTTCTTTACATGCCCAGACAGTTCACATGAGAGTTCTTGTACGAGTGCCGGCTACCAATTTTTAGTGTTTAATGGAGAGCAGGAAGTAAAATGGAAAGATTCAAAATTTGTAAGGCACAAGTATTTAGTGAGCTTTCAGATTTAGGTACCTGTATTTTTGTTTGGGTTGCAAATATGCTGCTACTGTTTCCAGCGCTACACACCTGTAAGATTTAAAAAAAGCCCCGCCCGAAGACAGGACTTTTTAAAATTAGGCTAACCATTATTTGATCCATCTTCTGCAGCCTTGTTTAGAATGGCGTTTTTAATAACCCTTCTTACAATGGCTTTTTTAACCAGTTTTTTCTTAATTGCTTTTTTTACAATTGCTTTTTTGATTGCTTTTTTTACAACGGCCTTTTTAACAGCCTTCTTTACAATAGCCTTTTTAACCGCTTTTTTTACAACCGCTTTCTTTACGGCCTTTTTTACAACGGCTCTTTTAACGGCTTTCTTAGCAACAGCTTTTTTTACTACTGCTTTTTTTAATGTTGCCATTTTTTTGAATTTAATTGTGAGTAAATAAAAATATATCCTTCATTATAGAGATAGAATATATCCAACATAGCTTTTTATTACATCCGGTTTACACATGCCAACCCAGGCAGGTTTATTCCTTTTCACTACAGTTCACCAATGAATGATAAACTTTCCGAAACTATACTTTAATGTAATGTTTGAGACAACTTCAACCTGAAGAAACCTGGCAGCCAGAAGGGCATTCAACTGTGCTGAAATCCCTTTTCTCATAGATCGTTTTTGGATGAATAACTACACACTCTAAGCAACAAGTCTTTGTAAAGTTAGAACGATAATAGCAGTAATAGTCAGAACAGGCATTTTACCGTAAAACGGAATGTTTGAATGTTGATAAACTGTGCTTCGGTTACAACAAATGCAATCATAATCATCATTTCATCGCTTTATGATTTTATGATCTTCCGGGCAGTTATTGCATTTCATCAACTGATAAAAGAACAGAAGCGAAAGAAAAAGTTTTTAAATTCGAGTTATCTATTTCAAAATGTTTTTCCATCTTTTACTGCTAACCCTGATTAATAATTTTTATGATTTTTAATATAGTTATTTCTCTATCGTTGATTTTTCCCAAAGCAATGGATACCACTTATATTTATAGTGATTCTGTCATTTATTTTGCAAATTATGAATGCTCTGAAACTATATCAGAAAAATGTTTAAGTAGTAAAGCATTAACTTATGAAAACTTTATAAATATCCTGAATGAAACTACTTATGAGGACTATAAAAACTTGGACTCTTTTTTTTGTAATGATGACGAAGTTAGAAATATACTCATCGGTTTTTTCATGAATAAATTTGTTGGCAGACTAAAGAATTCAACAATTAAAGATTCTTTGGATTTTAGTAATTTATTAAAGCTAAAAAGCAGGGTTGAATTTACAGGTAATTATTTAACTAAACAACGTTCGGTTAATCATCTCATTTATAAAGCTTTTTTCAACTCTGCAATCTCAAAAAGCGGTAAGTATATTTTTCCTTCGTTTGGTGATTTTGTTTTTATGATAACAATGAAAAATCACAAAATTGCTTCTATCGTTGCCTTAAAATCGCAAGTGAAATATAATCATTATTACTCCAGGCTCAATGAAGACAGTTCTTTTACGGCATATGAACCACTCGATGTACCTGATGTAACTGTAGATATGGATATCCTTTCATCTGAAGAAAAAAAAGATTATTTAAAAGAGAATAACAATTTGGAAATTCATTATTCAAAATACAAGATTGATGAAAATGGTCGTGTTGTTTTGTGCAAGCAGTAGTTAAAAATGAACAAATAATCATGAAGAATTATAAAATCAACATAGGAAGTAATTTCTCTATCGGTCGGTGTCCTCACTATAAGTGTTCGGAAGATAACAAAATCGCGAAGCGATGAAATAACTATAGAAATGTGGATGATATTTTTGCTTGAATCCCGGAGGGATGATATATCTTATGCCATCCCTTCGGGATTTTCATTGCTTTCCGGATTGTTATACTATAATAATAGCAGCCTTTCAGGCTTATAAAAAATCTTCCGAACAGTTATGATTAGGCACCAACCGGTAGGGAAAATGTTTGCAAGGCACGAGTACGCAACACTCAATTTCCAACCCTGCATACTCGCGCCAGATGGGCGTATTTGTGATTGAAAGGACGTTCAATGTTTGTCTCTTTGGTATCAAACTGATTTATTTTCTGTTACCTAAATTAAGTACAAATGTTTAGTAGCGTCCGTCGCCACAGCTACTGCAAATACTTTTATTAGGGACAGTAGATATAAGCAACTCTGTTTCGCAAATACGCCTAATGCTTGTTGTATTTGCGAAATAATGTAAAGAGGTTTAGAGGCTAATTAAGACGCCATGAAAACCTACTGTACAAGTGTGCGATCCCGAGTTCCGTCGCGTTGCTCCTCGTCGGGACAGGCGCAACGAAGATGCCATGAAATACTATAGCTGACCTGACCAACAAATAAAAAACTAAAGCGCAGCTTTAGGCAGATAAAGAGATTTAATAGAAGAGTGACTAACTTAAATAATAAACATTCCCACAGATGCTGCAAACATTAAAACGATAGTAACGCCTACAACAATGCGGTTTATTTTACTGCTTGCCTGTCCGTGCATAATATTATTATCATTTGCCACAAGAAAAATACCCAATAGCAGAAATGGCGCAAGAAGACCGTTAAAGACAGCAGACCAGTAAAGCATTTTAATGGGATTTATATTTACAAAGTCAAGAACAATTCCCAGTAAAATTGATATGATAATAACAGCATAGAATGCTTTGGCCTTTCCCCATTTTTCGTCTAATCCATGAGACCAATGCAATGTTTCAGCAAATGCATAGGCTGCTGAACCCGCAAGGGTTGGAATAGCCAATAAGCCTACTGCTACTATGCCTACTGTATAGAGTAAGGTTGCCAGGTTGCCCGCTAATGGCTTTAAAGCTTCTGATACTTCTTTTGAAGTAGTTATGTTTTGAATGCCATGTGTGTGCAGGGTTAAAGCTGTGGTTAATATTATAAAAAACATCACCACATTAGAAAGCAAAGTGCCTGCGGCCACATCCATTATCTTATCCTGAATTTCCACCTTCGTTGCTCCTTTGCGTTCCTCAGCATCTCTGCCCAATGCCTTTTCTTCTTCTACCTCCTGCGCAGCCTGCCAGAAAAACAAATACGGACTAATGGTAGTGCCTAATATCGCCACAATCGTTTCCCATGTTGTACTGTCATTTTTTATAGAAAAAGAAAAAGTTTGATGGGCGATGAACGACCAGTCAGGATGAATGATAAATGCGGATATCACATATGCAAATAATGACAAAGCCAGCCATTTTAATAGATTGGCAATTTGCCCGTATTTAAATTTGATAATAGCTGTACCTATTATCAAACCTAACGCCACTACCCAAACGTGTGAATTTATTTTGGTTAAAAGTTGCATAGCATCTGCCATACCGGCAAGATCAGCTGCTATGTTTATGGTGTTGGCGAGAAACAACAATAAACAAAATATTCTTATTACAGATCTGGGCAGTTTAGTACTTAATGCGGATGCTAATCCTTTGCCTGTAACCATGCCAATGCGGGCACACATCATTTGCACTGCTGACATTAAAGGCCAGGTAAACCATGCCATCCACAATAAAGAGGTACCTAATTGCGCACCTGCTATAGAATATGTTGCTACTCCCGAAGGATCATCGTCTGCCGCACCTGTAACGAAGCCGGGGCCTAATGCTTTGTAAAAACGACTGATCGCTTTTTTAGGTTCCTTTATCTTTTCAAGCCTCTCCGGTTGTTGTTTCATAAAACAATACTTTGATTTGCTATTAAAATTATCATTTTTGTAAAGGTGACACTGCGTTCAATATAAGCTTTTCAAGATAGGCTTTTCAAGATAGGCTTTTCAAGTTCTTTTATAGTTCTGTTATATTACAATCCGCACGTAAAATTTCTTCTCAAAATCCAATATTGTTATTTCAACCTTATTGTTAAAGATTGTAATCCGCTCCTGTAAACTTATACTTCATTCTTATAAGATTTATGAAACGAATCCCGTGCCACCTCCATTAGCTTTGCTATGAAGACAATGCGGCAACAGAAAGCGGCAAACGGCCTTACACCGGGCACGGCGTATAAATCATTTCATCGCTTCGCGATTTATAATATTCCGACACTTGTGGAGAGGACACCAACCGATAGAAAATGCTTGTTGTATTTACGAAACACTGTAAACAGGCTAAGCTAATTAAGCTGCCATAAAACTCACAGTACAAGTGAGTGACACAACCGTGATGCCGTGAAATACTGTAGCTGGTCACCAAATAAAAAATCTAAAGTGCAGCTTTAACTAAAACAAAAAAGGCTGCCTTTTACGGCAACCTTTTCCAGTATTAAAAATTACAATCACACTAAATCAAACCGGTCTGCATTCATTATTTTATTCCACGCTGCTACAAAATCATTTACAAATTTTTCCTGTGCATCAGAACTGCCATACACTTCGGCAATTGCTCTTAGCTCTGAGTTGGAGCCAAACACAAGGTCAGCACGGGTGGCAGTCCATTTAGGCTGGCCTGTTGTACGGTCACTTCCTATATATAATTCCTGCTCATCAGAAGTAGCTTTCCAGGTTGTGTTCATGTCAAGTAAGTGTACAAAAAAATCATTGGTAAGCTTGCCTGGTTGTTGTGTAAAAACGCCATGTTTGGAGCTATCAAAATTTGTATCCAGCACACGCATTCCACCTATCAATACAGTTAACTCAGGAGCTGTAAGTGTAAGCAATTGTGCTTTATCGATCAGCAACTCTTCCGTAGAAACAGGAAGATGTGTTTTGCGATAATTACGAAAGCCATCTGCCTGCGGTTCCAGGTATGCAACAGATTCAACATCGGTTTGTTCCTGCAAAGCATCCATGCGGCCAGGTGTGAATGGAACAGTAATATCGTGACCAGCATCTTTCGCAGCTTTTTCAACAGCAGCACAACCTGCTAACACAATTAAATCAGCCAGTGAAACTTTTTTGCTGTTGTATTCTTTTTGAATGCTTTCCAGCAGCGTTAATACTTTTTTTAATTGAACGGGGTTGTTCACCTTCCAGTCTTTTTGCGGAGATAAACGAATGCGGGCGCCATTGGCACCACCCCGTTTGTCTGATCCACGGAAAGTAGAAGCAGAAGCCCATGCGGTGGAAACCAATTCAGAAACACTCAATCCTGATTCCAGCACTTTTGCTTTTAAAGCAGCAATATCATTCTCATCGATCAACGCATGATCAACTGCAGGGATCGGATCCTGCCAAAGCAATTCTTCCTGCGGCACATCAGGGCCCAAATAGCGAGCCTTTGGCCCCATATCACGATGTGTTAGTTTAAACCATGCGCGCGCAAATGCATCTGCAAACGCATCAGGGTTTTCAAGAAAGTGCCTTGATATTTTTTCGAAACCCGGATCCATTCTTAAAGAAAGATCAGTAGTAAGCATTCTTGGCAAATGTTTCTTTGAATTGTCATAAGCGTCAGGAATTATATTCTCTGCATCCTTTGCAACCCATTGGTGCGCACCACCCGGGCTTTTTGTTAACTCCCATTCAAAACCAAAAAGGTTTTCAAAAAAATTATTGCTCCATTGCGTTGGTGTTTTTGTCCATATAACTTCCAGTCCACTGGTAATGGTATCAGCGCCTTTACCGTTACCAAAACTATTGTTCCAGCCAAAACCCTGCAACTCCAGGTCTGCAGCTTCAGGCTCTTTACCCACATGCTCTGAAGATGCAGCGCCATGTGTTTTTCCAAAGCTGTGTCCACCGGCGATCAATGCTACAGTTTCTTCATCATTCATCGCCATGCGGCCAAATGTTATTCTTATATCATGTGCTGCTGCAACAGGATCAGGATTGCCATCAGGGCCTTCAGGGTTTACATAGATCAAACCCATATGTGCTGCGCCCAGCGGATTCTCCAATTTTTCTGAATGTATCTTTCTTCCCGGATCTTCATCAGATGAAACCACTCCATGGCTTTCAGCCACTCCTTCAGAACCATGCGCATAACGATGATCATTGCCCAGCCATGTTGTTTCTGCGCCCCAATACACATCTTCCTGTGCTTCCCAGAAATCTTCACGCCCGCCTGCAAAACCAAATGTTTTAAAACCCATTGATTCAAGCGCGATGTTACCGGCAAGTATCATCAAATCAGCCCAGGATATTTTGTTGCCATATTTTTGTTTGATAGGCCAAAGCAACCTGCGCGCTTTATCGAGGCTTACATTATCAGGCCAACTGTTAAGCGGAGCGAAACGCTGCATTCCTGCACCTGCACCTCCACGGCCATCACCCACACGATAAGTACCCGCGCTGTGCCATGCCATCCGGATAAACAACCCACCATAGTGGCCAAAATCGGCGGGCCACCAATCCTGTGAATCGGTCATTAGCGCATGCAGATCTTTTTTTACAGATTCAAGATCGAGGCTTTTAAAAGCTTCAGTGTAATTAAAACCTTTATCCATCGGATTAGATAAAGATGAATGCTGACGCAGGATGTTTAGCTTTAACTGGTTTGGCCACCAGTCGCGGTTCCTGGTGCCGCCGCCACCAACATGATGTTTCAGGCTGCCATTATGAAACGGGCATTTGCTGATGTCGTTAGAATCGTTTTCCATATTTGATTAGAATTTATTTGTGTGTGATAAGAACTTTCCAGACGGCAAACTTATGGCATCATAGAAATAATTATAATCAATTAATTTTATACTTCAATAGTTTAAACCTATCATGACTTTAGTACAATTAGAATATATAATCGCATTAGATGCTCTGAAGCATTTTGCAAAAGCTGCTGCGCGTTGCCATGTTACGCAGCCATCACTCAGTATGCAGGTGCAGAAACTGGAAGAGGAGCTTGGTATACAAATTTTTATCCGGACTAATCCTGTTACTACCACAGAAACAGGGCAAATTGTAATTGAACAGGCTAAAAAAATACTGGCAGAAGCGCACATGATGCAGGATATTGTTCAGCAGGAAAAGAACATTGTAGCAGGTACTTTGAAAATAGGGATAATACCTACATTGGCGCCTTATCTTTTGCCGCAATTTTTACAGGCATTTATCAAGCAATACCCACAGGTGCGTTTAAGCATTCATGAGCTTACTACAGAAAATATAGTACGCCAATTGAAGAACGGAACAGTAGATGCCGGTATTATGGCTACGCCACTTAACATTCCGGAACTGAAAGAAGATTTTTTATTCAACGAAGAGTTTGTTGCTTATGTATCCCGTAAAGAAAAACTGTTCAACAAAAAATATTTACTGCCTGATGATATTGATGTACACAGCATGTGGTTACTGGAAGAAGGACATTGCCTGCGCAACCAGGTAATGAATCTTTGTGCATTGCAAAAAGATGCTTCTATAGAAAAGCATTTTGATTATGCAGCAGGCAGTATTGAAACGCTCAAACATTTTGTTGATAAAAATGGTGGTATTACGCTGTTGCCTGAACTGGCTACGTATAATATGAGCAGCGCAAAAAAGAATATGCTACGGTATTTTAAAAACCCGGCGCCCGTGCGCGAGGTAAGCCTTGTTACTTTAAAAACTTTTTCCAAAACAAGACTTATAAATATCCTGAAAGAAACAATTATGGAAAGCCTTCCACCACAAATGGAACGGAAAAAAAAGGTAGATGTTATTCCTGTATAACAGGCTATTTTGTCAAAATCATTTTCTTTACTTCAACGGCGTCGCCACAACTTAGCTTACAATAATATAATCCGGGCAACAAATCTTTTGCATCCCAGTGTACCTGGTAAGTTCCGTTGCTTAAAGTTTTATTCAATAATATATTCAATACATTTCCCTGTGCATCTTCTATCCAGAGTTTTGTCGCAGAAGAATGTAGATCATTGTTTTGAATCTGAAAAGATATAGTTGTTGCTGATGTGAATGGATTGGGTGTATTTTGAAACAAAACAAAGTTCTTTACATCACTATTTTTTGTTGTATGGCCAGTGATTAACTCATCCTGAGAATATTTCACCACCCTGTAATCTGTTCCTGAATTATTGTCTGTTGTATAACCTGCAACATATACATTGTTCAAAGAATCTACTCCCACCGCATTCCATACATCCCATGTAAAACCATTTGAACCCCTGAACTCCTGTTTCCATTGCTGCTGTCCATGATTATTGTATTTGATCACGATTGCATCAGCACCTGTATTTACATGCATCGAATAACCGGCAACGTAAATGTTTCCATTCCTGTCCAAACTCAAAGATGATGGATCATCATTATCACCGCCATCATAACGCGCTGACCATTGTTGAACGCCGGCATTGCTGTATTCAACAGTATAAATATCTTCGTTATTTGCGATTGCCTGGTCTGTTCCCGTTACAATCACATCACCTGTGTTATCCATTGCTATTGCGTATGCACCATCCGCAGAAAATATCGCAGGGCCATCATGTCTTTGCGTCCACTTTAATTTTCCATCGGTGCTGTATTTTAAAGTTGCAAAATCATAACTGTTATTGTTTGCTCCTGTACTTAAACCGGTAACAAACACATCACCCTGTGCATTGGTTACAAGTGCAAATGCTTCATCTATTGCTTTGCCTGTGCCGTTATATCTTGCAGTCCATTGCCCAACGCCGGCGGCATTATATTTTATAGTAAGATAGTCCTGGTTAAGATTCTGCACACCATCATTATCGCCGTTACTCATGCCGGTAACATATACGTTGCCTTGGGTATCAAGTGCGATGGAATTAGCAGAATCATTCTGATCGTTTGGTGCCTTTGCAGGACCAGCATAAACGGCTGCCCATTGCTGTACACCTGTTGCATTATATTTTACAGTGAGATAATTAAAATCAGAGTGCGCGCCACTTCTTTCACTTGTGTAACCGGTTATATATACGTTGCCTGCATCATCAGTTTTAATTGCGCGGCCTGCATCGCCTCTTCCCACTCCGCCATCATAACGTGCTACCCAGAGCTGATTACCGTTTGCATCGTATTTAACTGTTGCCGCATCATTATCAATAAAAGCGCCTGTAAGCGCATCGCTTAACCCTGTAACATATACATTGCCTGATTTATCAACAGTAATAGCGTTTGCCACATCATTACCACTACCCGGCCCGTCATAAACAGCCATCCATATGCGCTTTCCCTTTGTATTGTATTTGATAGTAACATAATCAGTACCTGTTATACCATTGTTTGCATAACCAGTAACATATACATTACCTGCGGCATCTGTAGCCATAGCACTGATGGCATCGTCTTTATTCGCACTGCCGTTGAATTTTGTTGTCCATGCTGCAGTTTGAGCGATAGTTATATTATTTAATGATAATAACAGGAGGCATAAAAATTTGTATTTCATAAGAGCATTTAAAAATCAAAACATGAAGAAGCTTCCTATAGTTGCTTTGTGCAGTAATCTATTTACTGAAAACGGGTTTTTTATTTACGGAGCCTGAAAAAGATTTACTGAAGGTGTTTTCGCTTATGTTTAATTCTTATAATGTACATCATTTTCATGCAGTACAAGTGTGCGATCCCACATCAGGTGCGGGACAGCTCCAGCAACGATGCCATGAAATACAATTGCCCGTTACCAAAATATCATAAAACTAAAACGCAGTTTTAACCAAATAAAAAAGGCCGTCTTTTTACAGACAGCCCTTTTACATTTATAAGGAAACTTAAAACTAATAATCCATTCCCATTCCGCCACCGCCCGGCATAGCAGGAGCTGCAGATTTAGGTTCAGGTTTGTCAGCAATTACGCACTCTGTTGTTAACAACATACCTGCAATAGATGCTGCATTTTCCAAAGCTACACGGGTAACTTTAGTAGGATCGATAATACCTGCACCTAATAAATTTTCATATTTTTCTGTGCGGGCATTGAAACCGAAATCGCCTTTGCCTTCTTTAATTTTCTGAACAACAATAGAACCTTCAATACCTGCATTGGCAACTATCTGGCGCAATGGTTCTTCCAAAGCACGTTTAACGATGTTGATGCCTGTAGCTTCATCTTCATTGTCGTTAGTTAATTTATCCAAAGCTTCAACGGCACGGATGAAAGCAGTACCACCACCCGGAACAATACCTTCTTCAACGGCTGCACGCGTTGCATGCAAAGCATCATCAACACGGTCTTTCTTTTCTTTCATTTCAACTTCAGTTGCAGCACCAACATTTAATACAGCTACACCGCCGCTTAATTTAGCAAGGCGTTCCTGTAATTTTTCTTTATCGTAATCAGAAGTTGTTGTTTCAATCTGTGCTTTGATTTGATTTACGCGAGCCTGGATATCTTCTTTTTTACCGGAACCACCAACTATAGTTGTATTGTCTTTATCAATTACAACACGGTCTGCACGGCCTAAATAAGTAAGGTCGGCATTCTCGAGTTTGTAACCTTGCTCTTCACTAACAACAATACCCTTTGTAAGTGTTGCGATATCATTCAGCATTTCTTTTCTGCGATCACCGAAGCCCGGAGCTTTTACAGCAGCCACTTTAATAGTGCCACGCAATTTGTTTACGATCAATGTTGCCAAAGCTTCGCCTTCCAGGTCTTCAGCAATGATCAACAATGGAGCGCCCTGCTGAGCGATCTTCTCAAGAATGTGAAGGATATCTTTCATAGCGCTTATCTTCTTATCATAAATAAGAATGTAAGGCTTTTCCAATTCTACTTCCATCTTTTCGCTGTTGGTAACAAAATAAGCAGAAAGATAACCGCGATCAAATTGCATACCTTCTACAATTTCAATGTGTGTATCAGTACCTTTTGCTTCTTCAACAGTGATAACACCATCTTTACCAACTTTGGCAAATGCTTCTGCAATTAATTTTCCGATCGTGTCATCGTTATTAGCAGAAATAGATGCAACCTGCTGAATTTTGCTTGCATCTGCACCAACAGTCTGAGACTGAGATTTTAAATGCTCAACAACTGCAGTTACTGCTTTATCAATGCCGCGTTTCAGATCCATTGGATTTGCGCCGGCAGCAACATTCTTTAAACCTTCGCTGATAATTGATTGAGCCAAAACAGTTGCAGTAGTTGTGCCGTCACCTGCAATATCTGCAGTTTTAGATGCAACTTCTTTCACCATTTGTGCGCCCATATTTTCAATTGAATCTTCCAGTTCAATTTCTTTGGCAACAGTAACACCATCTTTGGTGATGGAAGGTGCGCCAAATTTTTTCTCAAGCACTACATTGCGGCCTTTAGGTCCTAATGTAACTTTCACAGCATTAGCTAAAATATCAACGCCGCGTTTCATTTTATTTCTTGCTTCAATTTCGAAGAAGAGTTGTTTAGACATAGTATTGAGCCCCTATCCCCTGAAGGGGGACTTTAACTTACTGCGAGGCGAACAGGTTTTATTAAATTGTAATTAATGTTTAAAAGAACTTAGAATAATCACGCCCTTACCTAACTCTCCGCCACGGCGGAGCGGGGGCCTGAGCTAAACAATAGCAAGGATATCGCTCTCTCTCATGATGAGGTAATCAGTTCCTTCGATGCTGATTTCAGTACCTGCGTATTTTCCGTACAAAACAGTATCGCCAGCCTTTACAGTTACCGGTTCATCTTTTTTACCAGGTCCTGCAGCGATTACAGTACCGCGCTGGGGTTTTTCTTTAGCAGTGTCAGGGATGATAATTCCGCCTGCAGTTTTTTCTTCGGCTTTAGCCGGTTCGATAATTACCCTGTCATGCAAAGGGGTAACCTTAATGTCTGTTTTAGCCATAAACTGTATTAATTTTTAAATTTTAAACTAATTGGAAAGTTTGCAATCTGTTATCAATTTTTTTGCCACCATTTTTAATAAAGCCAAATTTTCACGAATGCTTTATCATTGGCAGCTTAATTGAGCGCGCAAAGAAAAGGTTTCCTGTATGAATGACAAAATTTCACCTAAAACAGGTATTTCGTGATTTGCCTGAATTTCTGTGAGTGAATCTTGGGAGATATTCTAAAAGTTAATTGCCACTTTAGCTTTTTTCTTTTTTGAAGTGTTTGTCCATTTAGGGCCCTCTTTCAAAATCTCTATCGCTTTTGCATTGCGCTGATCGTCCAAAGGTTTTACTACTTTAAAATCGTAAGGATTGCCCATATTGTCAATTAAAAATTCAACTTCAACTATATCCTCAGGGTTGGTTACAGATTCTGCTGTGGTGTCTTTATTTAATTGTTGCGTAACATAAGTATTAAAATTCTTCCATCCGCCAACAGGCATGGCAGAATCAGCCTGGCTTTTTGCTTTTCTTGCAACACCCAATGCTGTTGTAACTACCATTTCATTCGCTGCAGGGTTATTTGTGGGCAATACAATGAGGTTGGATCTGCCAGGTTGAATAGAAGATGTTGTGGTTATATATCCAACTGCAGAAGCTGTAATTGTGAGAACAGAATCATTATTGCCTTTTAAAGTGAAATTGCCCTCTGCATCTGTGGCTATAGCCTGTTTCCTGTTTGATTGCAAAGTAGCAAACGGAACAGGTTCACCATTTTGATCAAGTACTTTTCCTGAAAAGGTTGATGGTATTACTGCAAACCCGAGGGCTTTTCCCTGCAGGGCAACAACTTGTGTACTGTCGGTATTTTTATTCAGCTTTGTTGTTTTCATATTAAACAGCACTGTATCCATCACTGGTGATTCAGTGTTTTGATTTAACGGAACAGGAGCAGCAATACTTGCCACATCAGTGTTATCTTCTTCCAGGGCTTTATTAGCAGTAACATCTTTTTCAGAAACAGCTTTTCTCAGCTTTAAAGGCTCTGTCTTTTTCGAAGGTTTATTTTCGGCAATAAATAAAGTTGTGTCAGGTTTTTTTGATAATGTACTCATGCTACCTGTTACTGAATCTTTCGGCACATTAATTTTAGCAGGCTCATTCTTTACCTGCGCAACCTTTGTTTGCTGATCAGATGATTTTAAAAAATAAGACGCAACTACACCAACTCCTGCCAACACAATTATTATTGCAGCTACATTCAGCCATTGAGTTCTTTTATTAAATGCAACAACTTTCGATTCTTTCTTTTCCTTTAATAATGAAGCATTGATCTCATTCAAATGTTGCTGCGCTGTTGTAAGATTAACATCCTGAAAACCTTCAATCGCATCCGCAAGAAATGGATCCTGTAATGCCGCTTTTTCAATATCATGCATTTCTGCGGCAGGCATTTTGCCCTGCAGGTAACGCTGAATATCTTCAAACGAATAATGAATATGTTGTGACGGCTCAGTCATTTTTTTCCATACAGATTTTTAGATTACGCCTTCCGTTTTGAATCAGGCTTCTTACTTTATTCCAGTCATAACCTGTTTGTTCTGCAATTTCATTGTAACATTTATTTTCAAGATAAAACAATTGAATGCTTTGCTTTTGTTCTCCGGGCAAATGTTCAATACAGGTTTCAAGTTTATTTAATTCATGTTCTTTTTCCAAAACGCTATCAAGATGCTCAAAGTTCTCCGATTGCATAACCGCTGGTGTAAATTCTATGGTCACTATCTTTTTTTCTTTACGCAATTGCATCAGGCAATGATTCTTTGCCACTACATATAACCAGCTTTTAAAATTCTCTACTTCATGTGTTTGAAGCTTTGATAACAACTCCTGGTAGATGTTCATTACTGCATCTTTTGCAGCTTCGGCATCTTTTAAATATTTCACACAGACACCGTATACAAGATCAGTATAACGAACATACAATTGCGCCAGCATTTCCTGGTCCGCATTGTCTTTAAATGCATTCAGTAACGCCTCATCACTTAATGATGCAATGGATTGTATGTGCTTTAGCTGCGCTGGCAATCTTTTATGTAGCCACAAAGGCACTAAGCCGCAAAGATGCACAAAGTTTTTTCGTATAAGACAACTGTTAACTGCAGGCTCATTTGTTCGGTCGTTGGTCGGTACTTCTTCGGTAGTTGGTCGGTCGTTGTTCGCTCCATAGGACCGAAGAAATGACGGTTACATACCGATCATCATACGTAATAATATGCTTCCGTCTGACTACCGCGTGATGAACAGGAAAATTGCATGATTAAATTTTTTTTTGTCCTGCTTTTATGTAATCGAAAAAAAAAATGCATCTCATTATTAAACCAACTGTATGCAAAAGCAAACCAGCATATACATTCCAAAGCCCTGCCGTGAAGACTGGAATAAAATGACAGCCACACAACAGGGAAAATTTTGTTCAGCCTGTAATAAACAGGTTGTTGATTTTAGTTTGATGAGCGATAACCAGGTATTGAATTTTCTGTCCGGTCAACCAGGAAAATTATGTGGCCGTTTTGATGCAGAACAATTACAAAGGCCATTGGTTGAAACAAAAATTAAAAAGAAGAAAAGCTGGTGGATGGCATTAACGATGCCTTTGTTGTTTTTGGTTGACAGGACTGAAGCGCAAATTGATAAAGTTTATGTGAACACTGATAGTGCGGCAAATATGCATGCAATAAAAAATTCGCTTCGACTAGATCCATTAGATATTGAAGGTACTCCTTCAAAACGAACATCTGTTCAAGGAAACATAGTTGGCGATACTATTTATACTGTTTCTAATAATAAAACAGTAAACGAAATATTAATGAATAGAATGCCAACCTGTGAACCAAATAAAAATGAAGTTGTAACAATGGGATTCGTAAGCCAATTACGAACAAAAACTATAACGGGTAAAGTTGTTGACGAAAATAATAATCCTCTTGCTTATGTAACCATTATGCAAAAAGGAACGAAGCATGGAATCGCTACAGATTCTGTGGGAAACTTTTCAATGAATGTTGATGCAAATGTTGAGAGCGTTGTAATTATTGCTTTATATGTTGGATATGAAACAAAAGAAGAAACAGTTAAAACAGTAGAGCCAAATGTAAATATCAAGATGAAAATGACAGCCGTTACAATGGGTGATGTAGTTGTGGTGGGTTATGCTGTCAGGCATAAACCTGTTAAATCAATTGATACGGCTGCAACTGCAATTAAAAAGTTTTTTAATTCGCCTTATAAAATATATCCGAACCCTATAGAAAATAATAGCCTGTTTAATATTCAAATAAAAACTGCAGGCAACTATCAAATGCAGTTGCTCGATAATCAATCAGGATTAATGCAGGCTGAAGAAATAACTGTTGATACCAATAATTCAACAAAACAAATTCAGTTATCATCAAACATTGCGGCGGGCATTTATTACGTGCGTTTGATTGATGAACAAAAGAAAAAGTCGTACACAGAAAAACTCATCGTCCAATAATTAAATAATACTTTATGAAGAAGATGTTATTTGCGGGCATACTGGCCGCCCTGCTAAGTTTTGCCTTTACTTCAAATACAGGAAGAACAATTACCGGGAAGATCAGGGATCAAAATGGTGACCCGGTTCCGTTTGCAACTGTAACTGCAAAAGGCACACATAATTCTGTTGCGGCAGACGCCAATGCAAATTTTACAATAACTGTTGATGATAAAACAATAATACTGAAAGTTACCGCAGTAGGGTTTGAACCCGAAGAAGTACAACTTACGAATGCAACGCATTATGATGTTACAATGGCAAAACCACCGGGAACTATGAGTGAAGTTGTAGTTACAACAGGATTGGGCATTCAACGTGCACCTTTGGCAAATGGCTATTCAACATTGCAGGGAAAGATTGCAGGTGTTTATATCCGTGGTGCAAAAACAAATCAATCAGCTGCGCCCCGGGTTGTAGCAGATGACGAAGAAGAAACGGATAATTCATGGCGCTACAACGATAGCTTTAATACAGAAGGTTATGATCATATAACTGAAAACCCGTTCTTAAAAACAAATGATAACCCACTTTCAACTTTCTCTATTGATGTGGATGCAGCATCGTATGCAAACGTTCGCCGTTTTATTAATGACAATGAATTGCCACCTGCCGGTGCAGTGCGCATAGAAGAACTTATTAATTACTTTACTTACAATTATCCGCAACCGCAAAACGATGATCCATTCAGCATTAATACAGAGATATCAAACTGTCCCTGGAATGCGCAACATAAACTTGTGCTGATCGGTTTGCAGGGAAAGAAAATTTCAACCCAAAACCTTCCTGCTTCCAATCTTGTTTTTTTAATTGATGTAAGCGGCAGCATGAATGAACCTGATAAACTGCCCCTGGTGAAATCATCTTTGAAATTATTGGTTGATCAGTTGCGTCCGCAGGATAAAGTTGCAATGGTTGTGTATGCAGGCCAGGCAGGGTTGGTATTGCCCTCAACAGGCGGTGATGAAAAAATGAAAATAAAAGATGCTATTGATGCATTGGATGCAGGCGGTTCAACTGCAGGCGGACAAGGTATTAAGCTTGCATATGATGTTGCCAAAAAGAATTTTATAAAAGATGGGAATAACCGTGTTATACTTTGTACAGATGGCGATTTTAATATTGGTGTAAGCAGCGAAGATGAATTGCAAACTTTGATCGGAGATGAAAGAACATCAGGTGTATTTCTTTCTGTGCTTGGTTTTGGAACAGGCAATTACCAGGATGCTAAAATGCAATTGCTTGCAGATAAAGGCAACGGTAATCATAATTATATTGATAACATCAATGAGGCAAAAAAAGTTTTTGTAAATGAATTTGGCGGAACATTATTCACTATTGCAAAAGATGTAAAACTGCAGATAGAATTTAATCCTGATAAAGTACAGGGTTATCGTTTGATCGGTTATGAAAACCGTTTGCTGAATAAAGAAGATTTTAATGACGATAAGAAAGATGCAGGTGAATTAGGAAGCGGCCATACGGTTACTGCTTTGTATGAATTAATTCCAACAGGCATAAAAGATACGATGTTGAAAAATGTTGATGCGTTGCGTTATCAGAAAACGAAGCCTGCTTCAAAGAATAATTTTAATGATGAAGTGATGAATATAAAACTGCGTTACAAAAAACCTGATGGCAATAAAAGCACTTTGATTGAACAACCTTTAAAAGACGGGAACATTGCTTTCAGTTCAACGTCAGGTAATTTCCGCTTCGCAGCTTCTGTTGCGGCATTCGGGATGTTGCTACGTAACTCTCAATATAAAGGCAAAGCAGATTTTCAATCTGTAGAACAAACAGCAAAATCTGCTATGGCAAATGATGAAGAGGGTTATAGAAAAGAATTTGTAGCGCTGGTACAAAAAGCCTCGTCATTAAGTGAAAAACAAAAAGAAACAGTAGTTAAATAAAGAACTCCCATTGTTATGTTTCCCTGGTTTCAACCCTATTCCTTATTTATTAAAATGCTGCCATAACAAGGCTGATAATTTTCTTGTAAGCACCCATGCTTCATTAGTAGATTCCCAGCTTGTATCAGCATTGTTTTTTGTAAACACAGAAAATATGTAAGGATCTTTTTTGCAGTTCACATACACTACTTCATTGCGGCTTTCATCAACTGCGCCGTTTTTGTCAGCAGCAAAAACACCTGCAGGTATCTGGCTTAACGCTTCTTCATCCCAATATTGACGGCCCAACAGGCGCAACATTTTATCGCTGGCTTCTTTGCTTATAATTTTTCCATTAACAATGTTTTGCATAATCGTTGCGATTTCACGCGGCGTGGTTTGTCCCCAGCCATACATACTCCTGTTGGCTTCTCTGCCTGGCGTTCTGCTGTTCACTCTTGTATAGGTGTAACCCATGCTGTCAAGCAATGCATTGATGTGTGCACCGCCACCTGCCAAACCCTGCAGCCAAAGGCTTGCACAGTTATCACTTATCGTTAGCATAAGCATCATTACTTTACTTAATTCAATCGTACTGCTGTCTTTAAAATCTGAAAGAATATCATCGCCTTCGCTGTAAAGTAAAGAGTCTGTATATAATAAACGTTGATGATAATTCAGTTCTCCATTTTGTATTTTCTGCATGATGCCGGTAAGAATAGAGATCTTCACAATACTTGCTGTTGGAAAAATTGTATCTGCATTTAGTGCGACTGTTTTGTTGTGTTTAAGATCATGTACGTAAATACCGATATCGCCGTGAAAGCCTTTAATCAGATCTGTAATTTGTTGTTGAAGCCTGGTATCTGTTTTTTGTGCATTTGAAATACATGAAATGAGCAGGCATGTAAAAAGCAGCAATTTTTTCATTGGTGAGTTTTGATGTAAAATAAAAAACAACGCGCCTGTTGCTGAACAGCTGCAACAGCTATTCGCCTTTATCTTTAGATTGTGTGCGCGGGATAATGATCACGAATGTTGAGCCTTCTCCAAACCGCGATTTTGCATAAATAACACCGTGATGATACTGTACAATTTTCCTGCACATTGCTAAACCGATACCGGTGCCTTCATATTCTGCCCTGCCGTGCAACCGTTGAAAAATAGTAAATATCTGTTCTGCATTTTCCTGTTCAAAACCTATTCCGTTATCAGAAAATTCTATCTGGTAATAAATCTCATTTTTGTTTAATGATAAACTGTTCAATTCTTTTTCTGAAAGCTGTTTACAATGTATAATTATTTCAAGCCTTCTTTTTTTATCGCCGAATTTTAAAGCATTTGATATAAGGTTGGTAAAAAGCTGGCTTAGCTGAACCCGTATGGCTTCTACAACAGGCAGCTCTTCTGCTTTAATGATTGCATGTTTTTGTTCGATCAGTAATTCATAATCACTGATTGCGTTATTGAGAATTTCGTTCAGGTTTACTTTCTCAAACTTTTCTTTTTCTTTTGTGAGCAAAGAAAATTTCAGAATATCATTTATAAGATTTTGCATACGCTCTGTTGAAATGCGTATCTTATCTATATACATATTTGTTTTGTCCGATACTTCTCCAAGCCCGGATTTCATCAGCTCTGTAAATGTTTTTACTTTTCTTAAAGGTTCCTGCAAATCGTGAGAAGCTATGTATGCAAACTGGTTAAGATCAATGTTCGATTGATGCAATTTTTCATTTGCTTCTGCAAGCTCCTGTGTGCGTTCATGTACTTTGTTTTCCAATGCTGCTTCAAATTCTTTTTGCTTTCTTATATCAACCACAATGCCCAGTAATTTTACCGGTAGTTGATTATCAAACAGCACTCTTCCTTTTATTTTTATCCAGCTAAGCGATCCGTTTTCTTTTGTAAAACGGCCTTCATAATCGAGCAGTCCTGTTTGCATAGCTATATTAAAAGCACGGTTTCTTACCGGTATATCATCTTTGTATAATGCTTCCTTAAGTTCAATCCAGCTTGTATTATTATCACGCCCAAAAATTTCAAAGAAACGATCATCGCCAAAAAGCCTGTTTGTGAGCAGATCAATTTCATACACGCCTAATTCGCCTGCATTAACAGCAAGCCTTGCTCTTTCTTCTGCCTCCTCTACTTTACGCCTTGCTTCTACCTTTTCGGTAACATCATTTACGGTAATAATAATGCCGTAAACAGATTTGTCTTCATCAAATAAAGGCGCATACTCGTAGTCGAGATAAAATTTTTTCATGCCGTCATCTCCCTGCACGAAACCAACAGATTCAACTTCTGAATGCGGTTTGCCGGTGGTAAAAACTTCTCTCAATAACTCAGGATATTTCTGTTGCTTCAATTCAGGAAATACATCCAGTAATTTTTTGCCATTCACATCTTCCGGTTTCTTTCTCCATAAATTTTTAAACATCACATCATTGGCAAGTTCAATCACAAGGTCTTCACCTCTGAAGATTGCCATAGGTATCGGCGATTGCATGATGAGGTTACGAAACTGTTTTTCGCTTTCTGCAAGTTTATGTTTGGCACTAACTGTTTCTGTAACATCATTAGCAACAACAATAATTCCATGTATGCTGTTTTCTTCAGTGCGCAAAGGATGGTACACAAAATTGAAATAAGCAATTTCTTTTTTACCATGACGATAAATGGTTGTAGGAAATTCAAAACCATAATAAGGAATGCCCGTAGTATAAACGTTTATGAGCAATGCTTCAACAAAATCTCTAACCTCGGGCAAAACAGTGAATAAAGGTTTGCCGACAAAGTCGCTTTCTTTACGGTCAACTATTTCGAGATAAGTTTTATTAGCCATTTCTACAACAAACTCAGTCCCTTTCAAAATAGTTATACCAATTGGAACCTGCTTAACAATATTGCGGAATTGTTGTTCACTTTCCTGTAAAATGGTAAAAGCTTTTTTTTGTTCCGTTATATCTTTTATCGTTCCTAAAATGCGCTGCGGTTTTTTATTGTCGCTTTGTAAAACTTTTCCCTGTACGTTTATCCAGCGTATAGATTCATCAGGCCATACTATTCTTACTTCGTAAGTAAGCATTCCTGTTTTAAAAGCATTTTCAAAAGCCTTATTGCGAACAGGCAGATCTTCCGGTAAAATTCTTTTTATAAGATCAACATGATGTGCATCTGCATCAAGACCAAAAATTTCCAGTAACCTTTTTGAGTTAACAATTGTGTCGCTGATATAATCCACATCGAACGTGCCGAGGTTTGCTGAATCAACTGCAAGCCTTGTGCGTTCCTCTGCTTCAAAGATTTTTTCATTGGCAATTTTTTCACGCGTAATATCCTGCAGTGTGCCGCTGAATCTTTGAAATTTATTGTTCTCATCAAAAACAGCTTTTCCTTTAGCAATAACTCTCCGGTTAATCTTATTTGTTGTGTTTATAATAGTGAATTCTATATTGTATTTACCGCCGGATGATGGCTGTAGTGCCGTTTCTATTGCATGGATGATGTTCTGCCTGTCGCTTTCTGCAATCCTGCTTAAAACAAGCTCAAGATCTAT
>Ga0206973_1079_pt1 | contig 24718 bp, 22 predicted proteins | sample Alteio_BWOrgHeat_83_FD_152927 | JGI IMG/M metagenome (GOLD analysis project Ga0206973, IMG submission 152927) | Enriched cells from forest soil in Barre Woods Harvard Forest LTER site, Petersham, Massachusetts, United States -... | ecosystem: Environmental > Terrestrial > Soil > Temperate forest >...
GCCATTAGAAAATATCGCATTCTTGCAACCAGATTACTTTGCGAAAGGCTACGAATATGTAGCAAATGGCATGCCGCCAAAGACTGCAGAAGAGGCGGAAGTAATTGAGGCTTACGGGGGTAAAATTTTATTTACTCCAGGTGACTATGTGTTTTCTTCCTCTAAATTTATTAATATGGCGCCGCCAGAATTGCAACTTGAAAAATTAGCTATTCTAATGTCATCTGAAAATATTACTTTTGCAGATTTGCGCGCTGCAATGAAGAAATTTGCTGCTCTTAAAGTACATGTGGTTGGTGATCTAATTATCGATAGCTTTACTTATGCATCTATGATTGGTGGCCAAACTAAATCGCCAACTATGAGCGTATTGTATGAAAAACGTGTGGATTATGTTGGCGGTGCTGGCATTGTAGCTAAACATATACGTGCCGCAGGTGCTGAAGTAGTGTTTACAACAGTTATTGGTAGTGATGCATTTAAAGATTTTGCCTTAGAAGATTTAAATGCTGATGGGGTTGAATGTTTGGCAGTTGTAGATCAAACTCGTCCGACTACTAATAAAAACGCGATTATTGTTAAAGATTATAGATTATTAAAACTCGATACTTTAGATAACAGCACTATTACTGATCACACTTTAGCACAATTTGTAAAAAATATTCAAGAAGTTGCTTGTGATGCTGTAATTTTCAGTGATTTCCGACATGGTATATTTAATAAACGTACTATACCAACTCTAATTACAGCTATACCACAGAATGTTTACAAAGTGGCCGATAGCCAAGTTGCAAGCCGTTGGGGTAACATAACTGAGTTTAAGAATTTCGACTTAGTGACTCCAAACGAACGCGAAGCCAGATTCTCAATGGCTGACCAAGATTCCGGGATCCGTGCCTTGGCTGCGAACGTATTTGAAGCGACACAATGTAAGACATTAATGATGAAACTAGGTGAGCGTGGAATAGTGACTTGTAAGAGTGGGGATTACACTGTTAAAGATTCATTTGTGGTGTTAGATAGCTTTGTGCAACGCGTAGTCGATCCCGTTGGTGCTGGAGATGCGTTATTGGCGTACAGTACCTTAACCATGCTGGTTACAAAATCTGCTGCTTGTGCGACTATTATTGGCTCAATTGCTGCAGCATGTGAATGCGAAGTAGACGGTAATATTCCTGTGACGCCAGATTTGGTATTAGCAAAGCTTGATGAAATCCAAAAGCACATAAATTTTGAACGCATTGATTCTAAAGAAGTGGTTACTGAATGCGTGTAGTGATTATAGGTTTAGGTGTACAAGGCGTTAAACGGCAGCAAATTGCTGGCAATGATTGCGTGGCAACCGTTGATCCAGTTAATGCAATGGCGCAGTTTAAAACTATTCACGAAGTGCCTGTTAGCTCATACGATGCAGTCTTGGTTTGTACTCCTGATGATCCTAAATATGCTATTATTCGCTATGCTCTTGCTAACAAGAAACATGTATTGGTGGAAAAGCCATTATGGTGTGCTACAGTCGCACAGCTTGAAGAGCTGGTGCATTTAGCGCAAGTTAATAATGTAACGTTGTATACTGCTTATAATCATCGTTTTGAGCCGCATTTTGTAAGAATGAAGCAGTTGTTGGATTCTGGTGTCTTAGGAAAAATCTATCAATGTCGTTTATTTTATGGCAATGGTACTGCACGATTAGTACGTGATTCGGCGTGGCGTGATACTGGCTCTGGGGTATTAGCAGATTTAGGATCGCATTTGTTAGATACGCTGCATTACTGGTTTGGGGCAGCGATCACTAAGCATAACTTTAGCATTGTTAGTAAGTCTAATTTTGAAAATTGTGCACCAGATCATATAATTTTTGCTGATTTTGACTCTAAATTAAAAATCGAAGCCGAAATGACTTTATTATCGTGGCGTAATCATTTTATTTGCGATATTTTTGCTGAAAATGGTAGCGCGCATATTAGTTCGTTATGCAAATGGGGCCCAAGTTCCTTTATACATCGCCAGCGGGTATTACCAAGTGGTAGACCTATGGAGACTGAAACCACATTGATTCAAAGTGATCCGACGTGGGCTTTAGAGTATGAGTATTTTAGTAAGCTATGTGCACAGTCTAAACCAGACATAGACTTTTCGGTTAATCAATGGATTTACACAGAACTAGAGCGTATGGCATCCGAGGAGTTATTGTTGGTATGAGTAGTAGTACCACAATTGGATATGCAGGCATGACGCATTTAGGCATCAACTATGCTGTAGCAGGTGCTGCTAAAGGCTTTAATATTATTGGTTATGATCCCAATACGGCGGTAATTCAACAATTAACTTCAGGTACAGCACCAGTAATCGAACCTGGCTTAGAAGAAGCCCTGCAACAACGTAATTCTTTCTTAAATTTTACAGATCAAATACAGCGTTTATCAGTTTGTGATGTCGTATATATAGCGCCAGATGTTGCAACCAATGATAACGGCCAAAGTGACTTAACATATATTAAAGATTTAATAAACAAGGTTATACCAATATTAAATGCGGAAGCTGTTTTAGTAATTTTGGCCCAGGTGCCACCAGGATTTACTAAAGGTATAGATTTGCCAGCATATAAAAAATATTACCAAGTAGAAACCTTAGTGTTTGGCCAGGCTTTAATGCGAGCGGAACAACCAGAGCGTTATATGATTGGATGTGCGGCACCAAAAGAACCATTGGCTCCGAAATTATTGCAATACTTACAGGCATTTCATTGTCCTATTTTGCCAATGTTATACGAAAGTGCTGAGTTAGCTAAAATAGCAATTAATTGCTGTTTAGTAGCATCAGTCAGTATTGCCAATACATTAGGCGAAATTTGTGAAAATATTGGCGCTGATTGGAGTGAGATAGTACCAGCTTTAAAATTAGACAAACGCATTGGTCCGCATGCGTATTTACAGCCTGGTTTAGGGCTTTCTGGTGGTAATCTTGAACGCGATCTTGCTACAGTCGTAAATTTAGCCAATGAATATGGTACGGATCAACGGGTGATTCAAGCATTGCGTGATAATAGCGCGCATCGCCGTAATTGGCCTTTAAAGGCGCTGTTTGCAACTGTATTAGAAAAAAATCCGCAAGCTAAAGTGGCAATGTTAGGTTTAACATATAAAGAAAATACACACTCACTTAAAAACTCCCCAGCAATTAAGTTGCTTGAAGACATCGCAACATTTGATATTGTTGCGTATGATCCAGTCATAAAAGTTCTTGATTCTAAATATTCTGCTAAATTAGCAATTACTGCAATAGATGCCGCACGTGATGCTGACGTATTGGTAATTATGACGCCATGGCAAGAATTTAAAGAATTAAATTTGGCAATTTTATCAAATGTAATGCGCCATAAGCAAATAATCGATCCGTTCAAAGTATTAAATGCGGATAGCGTAAAACATCATAATTTTAAATATCTTACATTAGGGCAATAGGGAGTACTGCAATATGTTACAGCATCTAAACCAAGTGGCAACAAAACCACAGCGTGTGATTATAGTTGGCGCTAAAGGTTTTGTCGGAAGTACTACATTAAATAATTTGCAATCCAAGGGCATTGCAACAGTTGGCATCACCAGACAAGAAATAGATTTATTAAAGCCAAACGCGCAACACGCTTTAGCTGAATTTGTACAACCAAATGATGCCTTAGTGATGATTGCTGCGATTGCACCATGTAAAAATTCAGAGCAACTTATAGAAAATCTGCAAATGATGCAAGCGGTATGTAGCGTAATAAAAGATAAAGCAGCGATATTGTCGCAAATTGTATACATAAGCTCAGATGCGGTATATGCCGACGATGTAACGTTAGCTACAGAATATTCTAAAGTACAGCCAAGCAGCTTTCATGGCATGATGCATGCGGCGCGCGAATTGATGCTTAAAACTGCAGCTGGCAATGTACCATTAGCAATATTACGCCCTAGTATTCTATTTGGGCTGGCAGATCCACACAATGGTTATGGTCCAAATCGGTTTTTTAGACTTGCAAATCAGGGACAAACAATTACATTATTCGGTGGTGGTGAAGAGCAACGTGATAATATTTTTGTAGATGATGTTGCTGAAATAATAGCTTTAACGCTAATGCATCGCAGTAAAGGTATCTTAAACGTAGCAACTGGCCATTCACATTCTTTTAAAGATGTTGCAGATTTAGTCGTTAAGACTACAGCTAAGGCCATTGCCGTTGAACCTACGGCGCGTCAAAATCCAATTACGCATCGGCATTTTGATACCACGGCATGTAGACAGGCGTTTCCATCTTTTGCATTTACAGATATCGCTGTAGGACTACAAAAAGTGCAACAACAATTTAGTGAGCAGCAATAATGGCAGAAGTAAATTTATTACGCAGTTTACCAAAAAGCAAACGCAATATAGAAAAACGCGCTGCAGCTAAAAATCTTGAAATCGTTAAAATAGCTAAACAATACGGTGAAATGTATTTTGATGGGGCACGTGATTATGGTTATGGCGGTTATCGCTACGATGGTCGTTGGCTCCCTGTGGCCAAAGATATTATTGAACATTTTGGTTTAAAACCTGGCGATCGAGTTTTGGATGTTGGCTGTGCCAAAGGGTTTTTAGTAAAAGATTTGATGACGGCTTGCCCAGGGCTTGAGGCCTTTGGTCTGGATATTTCTGAATATGCTTTAAACTACTGTGAGCCAGAGGTAATCGGACGCTTACACTTGGGATCTGCAGATAATTTACCGTTTCCAGACAATAGCTTTGATTGTGTAATTTCTTTGAATACGATTCATAATTTTAAACGGGATCGCGCAGTAATGGCTATGAAAGAAATTGCAAGGGTAGCTAAGGGAAAATCATTTGTACAGGTAGACTCATATTTAACTCCACAGCAAAAAGAGCTATTTGAAAGTTGGGTGTTAACTGCTGAATACCATGATTATCCGGAAGAGTGGTTGAAAGTCTTTAAAGAAGCTGGTTATAACGGCGATTATTATTGGACAATAGTGGAATAGTTTTAGAATTAGGGGTATGATTATGAGTGCTGGAAACAACAAAACTGTTGCGATTTTAGGTGGTGGTGGATCATTTGGTATTCATAACGCTATTGATTTATTAGATCGCGGTTATAGAGTAATAGGTATTGGGCGTAACCCGTTACGCGAAGGCGCGTTTTCATTAGGTATTCAGCAACACCCTAACTACGAATATCATGCACGCCATGTTACATATGAATTTGATTTGCTAATGGAATTGTTAGACGAAAAAAAACCTCAAGTTATTATTAACTATGCGGCACAAGGCGAAGGCGCTGTATCTTGGAAGCATTCTTGGAGATTCTTTGAGACTAATTCTATGGCGTTAGCACGCTTGGCAGAGGAATTATCAAAACGCTCTTATATGGAAAGATTTATTCAAATCGGAACTTCTGAAATGTACGGTTCGGTTGATCACGCTACCAAAGAAGATGAGCCAATTAAACCTACCAGTCCATATGCGGCATCTAAAGTTGCTTTTGATATGTATTTAGAGTCTATTCATAAATTTTTAGGGTTTCCGATGAATATCGTGCGCCCATCTAATGCATATTGTCCTGGTCAGTTATTACACCGTATTATTCCTAAAACTGTAGTATGTGGTCTTAAAGGCGTTAAATTACCATTACATGGGGGTGGCCGTGCTGAAAAATCCTATCTACATGCGCGTGATTTAGCTAATGCTGTGCATATGGTAATGGAAGGCGCACCATTTGGGGAAATCTATAACGTTGGACCAACTGAACCAACTTCGATTCGTAAAGTGGTAGAATTAACAGCAAATGCGTTAGGCAAAGAATTTACTGACGTATGCGAAATGGCCGAGGATCGCTTAGGGCAGGATTCTCGTTACTGGCTAGATTCTAGTAAAATTCGTAACGCTTTAAAATGGCAACCAAAAATAAGTTGGGAAGAAGGTCTTAGTGAAATGGTAGCTTGGGGCAACAAATATTTTGAACAATTAAAAAATATGCCAATGGGCTACATATTAAGAGGGTAATTTGATGGATGCTAAAACAGCAAAACAACGTTGTATAGAACATCGCCGTCGTATCCTTGATATATCGCAAACGGTTACGGCATTACATGTTGCACCAGCATTTTCATGTTTGGAAATTACGGATTTAATTTATCATGAATTAATGCGTCGTGATGCTGCTGGTAATTTCATTGATACATTCTTGATGTCTAAGGGTCATGGTTGCTTGATTCAATATGTAATTTTAGAAAGGTTGGGTATATTGACTAGCGAAGATATTGCGTTGTATTGCAACCCTAAGGGGCGTTTAGGCGCACATCCAGATTATGGCGTTCCGGGTATTGCCGCCTCTACAGGATCTTTGGGGCATGGTTCTGGCATGGCAGTAGGCATGGCGTATGCGCATAAACTGCAAAAACAAGATCAAAATATCTACCTAGTCTTGTCTGACGGTGAGCTACAAGAAGGCTCCACTTGGGAAGCAATTGCTACTGCTGCAAATTTAAAAACTAATAATCTAGTTGCATTTTTAGATTTTAATGACTTTTCTGGTTTAGAGCGTATGAGCGAAGGGCACCCTGCGTTTTACCCAATAGTTGAGAAGCTACAAGCGTTTGGTTGGGAAGCTGTTGAGGTTAATGGCCACAATGCGCAAGAAATGTTTAATGTGGTTAATAATCGTTCTGGCGATAAGCCATTTATGGCAGTTTGTAACACCATAAAGGGTAAAGGTGCATCATTTATGGAAAACGTAGCTATATGGCATTACCGTTCTCCAAATCCACAAGAATACCAACAAGCATTACAAGAATTAGTGGAGATTTAGGCATGCGTAATAGATTTGCAGATGTATTTTATGAACTTGGTACCATTGATGAACGTTTGGCTATTGTGGTCGCGGATATTTCTCCGGCTGGTTCAATCGCAAAGTTTCGTGAGCATTTCCCGCAACGTTTTGTGAATACCGGTGTTGCCGAGCAAATTATGGTTGGCTTATGTGCTGGGATGGCCCTAAAAGGCTTGCGACCATTTGCATATACTATTGCGACTTTTGCGCTATATAGACCATTTGAATTTGTGCGTGACGACTTGTGTTATCAAAATTTGCCGGTAACAGTGGTTGGTATTGGTGGCGGTGTAACATATTCTACTTTAGGCGCCACCCATCATGCGATGGAAGATATTGCGATTGCAACGGCGCTGCCAAATATGACGGTATTAGCGCCATGTGATCCTGATGAAGTAACTATAATGACCAAATGGTGTGCTTTAGAAAATAATGGTGGCCCAGTATATTTGCGCTTGGGTAAAGCCGGTGAGCCTATTATTACCCAAAATGCTGATCCGTTTGTATTGGGTAAGATTCGCTATATTCAACGTGGTACAGGTACTTGCATTTTGTCTTATGGTGTTACAGTACATAAAGCTTTGAAAATGGCAGATAAGTTATCGCAAGAGCAAGGTGCCCCAGTGTCAATAATAAATTGTCATACGCTTAAGCCATTAGACACAGAAAGTATTTGCGAAGTTTTAAGCCGCTACAACAAAGTAATTATTGTAGAAGAACATGTGCCGCATGGTGGTTTAGGATCGCGGGTTAAAGGTCTAGCTTGGGACAGTGGTGCTAAGTGTAAGTTAGAGCATATTTCGCTCAAGGATGAGTTTATTCATGTGTATGGCAGTCATGATCAGTTGTTAGCCGCGCATGGGTGGTAGGGGATATATTGCGTACAAATGAATTACACTTTAAATTATTAATCCCGGTTTGGGGTGAAACGTATCTAAAAAGATTTTTTGATTTGTGCAGTAGATCACTATTCTCTGAGAATAATTTATTACTATTAAAAAATTTTAAATCTTGTGAGGTTGTATTTCTAACAACTAAAAATTCTGATGAATACATATATAGCTACTTTGAAAATAAAAATATTGATTTAAAAATTACTTATATTGATGATTTGTTGGCGTGCAGTTCATATGGAATAATATTAACTCTTGCGTACACCCGTGGTATTTTAACCGCAAGTACAAAACAGCTAGAGACAGTCTTTATGTTTTTGAATGCAGATTTATTATTATCCAATAATACAACGACTTTGATAATAGATCAGTTAAATTCTGGATATGATGGTATTTTAGCTCTTGGCATGAGATGTATTGAAGAGGAAGTGTCGGAATTAATAGAAAAATCTGATTTAAGCGCCAGATCACTGGTGGATATTTGCTTTAAACATATGCATCCAACAATGGCTGCAAATATTATAAACCAAGATTTATATTATAGTACTAACAACCTGGCGATACACTTAAAAACTGAATCTTCTTGTTTGCTTACGATTTCTTTTAACCCATATATGTTGTGTATTAAGCCTGAAGTAGAGCTAAAGTATGCTGAAGGATATTGCGATTTTTATTTTGTGCCAGCGATGCTGCCATCAGGTAATTATTATTATATCTGTGATAGTGACGAGATGTTTATGTTAGAAATTGCACCAGAGCAGCAAGAAAAAGATTTTATTGTACATGGTTCCATTGTAAACAAAAAAATAACCAATTGGCTGTCTCTCATACTTATGAAGAATAAACTTAAATAGGCTAATTATATAAACATAATGCATACTTCAGACATACAAGAAAACTTAGATTTCTATAAGAAAAAAATTAAACAATATTTTGACATGTCTATCTCTGGCCTGCCAAAAAATTATTTTGAAACATATTCTCAATATGATGCGCATCCATTTTGGGTTTCCCCTGTAAACTTACATATTGATAAAGGAGTTTTGGGCAGCAAGACATTAGAGATATGCTCAGAGAATATCACCACCTCAATTAATAATGTAAAGCTTTTAGAAGCAAAAAGACAAAAAACAATCGCTAATATTAATGATCTAAAAATGCAGCTGGAATTACAAAAAATAATTTCTCAAACTATTGATGGTAAAGTAATAAAAAAAGATACATTATTCCATGACGTAGTGATTACTGACTATAGTTTTGAACTTAATTATCTTAAAGAAACTACTGTAATTCACAATATTAGAGAATTTTTAAATTTGAGAAATGTGAATGAAGTTCTTCAGGAAATCATTAATACGCAGGGCACAATTTCTTTTGCTATTTCACAAGGTACGTTTGATTTTTATAGGTTCAGAATTGAGAAGTTTATTTATGACTATAAGAGTGCTCTGCGTATAATTATCAATTTATATTGTGTAGCATCAGATTCGAGTATTCTGGTGAAATATTTGTCATCAGTTTTGCTGAGTATTAACGGAGTATACTGGAATTTGGAGCTTGCAAATCATACGCCTTCCATTGGTATAAAGATAAGGAGAAAAATTATAGTCTTATTTAAGATATTATTAATATTTTTTAAACATCGTATATATAATACCTATTGTAAAGCATTTGGAGTTGTAAAACCATATTTGCCAAAATTATGGCAAAATGCTATATCCAAATATACCCTTAAAGTTAAATATATACTTAGAGGGTTTATGAGCGGGGCGGATAACGGTAGTAGTAACAGTATGGTGCATAAGCACTATGAGTTTATCTTTTCAGCTAAATTTAGAATCTGATCTATAACATGGTTAGACTCTTCCGTTACTTTATTCCATGCTGAAGAGCTAAAATCAGAGCCCAGTATAATTTTTTCTTTTAATAGCTCGATATTATAGTTACTACCATATATTTTATAAATATACCTTATGCTATCAATAGAACCCCTTTCTCCTAAGGATCCCGCAAACTTATCTTTTTCACTAAGTTCGCAACAAAACAAGTCTTGACTGTTAGTTATAACTTCCGCATCACTTTTATTATATCCGCAATTAATAACTAAAGATGCGTCTATTGTTCCAGTAAATTCAACTTTTTTGTTTGGTAATACCAGTATTATCGGGTATAAAAAGAAACATCTAGCGATCCAACCTTTAGCATCTTGTATTGGCCAGAAAATATGCGAGCAGTTAAAATGTAAAGAATCACCATTCCAATCATGTATATTAAGAAGCGGATGAGCATTATCTATCCATAGGTCAAGTAACTCTAACGAGCTTATGTTTATATAGCCATGCATAGGATCATAATATTTTTGATTTAAAGCGTTAGAAATTTCTAATACGTTGCCTCTAGGTCCTAATACTTCAATTACTTTCTTACCAGTTAGTAATATAGAAAATGTTTTTTTGAAAAAATCATTACAAAAGACTATATCAGCATTTAGAGATACCACTACCTTATTGATTTTTTTTGAAAGGCGTGCCTTATATAAATTATCTTTGTATGAATTTGTTTTAGTTTCATATAACGCTTTATTATAACTATGATAGTTTTTGTCGTTTTTATAGTGTGATTTTATTGGAATATATAATATTTCTATTATAACAGTGGCTATTTTATGTAGTGTTTTAATCAGATGGTTTTCGTATATTCTTGAGGCAAATTCTTCAGTTGTGTATATTGAAAAATGCACTTCAGATTTACTACACAAAAATGGCAGATTGTCTGGTGCCATTAATGTAGGCAATGAAACGTTTAGAAATATATTTATATATGACTCACCCCATGCCGGAGTGGCTAAATAGAAAACGAAATCCTTTTCATACATAAAAACATACAACCTATATAAATTGCTCTATGCTATTAACCTCTGGACTATAAATTTCGAATATTTCATCAACGGTTCCAGAGGCAACTATCTTACCATGTTCTAACAGGATGGCTTTATTGCATAGTTGCTTAATCAATTCGCTAGAATGTGAAGCTACTACTATGATGTTAATGTTATTGTAAAAATCTTCTAAACGTTTCTTTGCTTTATTCGCAAATGAATGATCCCCTGCACCTATACCTTCATCTATAAGTAAAATATCAGGTTCAAGCGATGTTGCTATTCCAAAAGTTAGGCGTGCTATCATACCTGCTGAATAGGTTCTAACTGGGAGATGAATAAACTCTGCAAGCTCTGTAAATTCCACAATAGATTCAGTTTTTTGAAGTATTTCTTTCTTAGTCATACCTAAAAACATACCTATTGTCATGATATTCTCAAGACCTGTGTCTACAGGATCCATTCCTGGGGCTAAATTGAATAAAGGTGTAATCTTACCTCGGAATGAAACTATTCCTTGCAGTGGCTTGTATACACCAGCAAGCACACTCAATAGAGTTGATTTGCCTGCGCCGTTGTGTCCAATTAAACCCAATCTATCCCCGGAGTTTAATTTCAAATTTATATTATCTAGCGCTTGGACGCTAATTATGTTGTTTGTGTTCTTTAAATTTCCACCAACACATCTGTCTACTAGAGCGCCTCTAAAAGTTTTATCTGCACCATAAATTGGTATATTGATGCTAACATTTTTTAGTTCTATCCACGATTTCATTTTAATACTCAGATTCGTTATAACCAAAACACTAGTTTACGGTAATTTTTTGAAAAAAACATTAAGGTTAATATTGCACCTACAACTGTAACCCCAAAAGCTACAGACCAATTAAGTAAACTTGGTGCTTCACCAATAAGTGGCAATCTTATGATGCTAATAAAATGGTAAAGTGGGTTAATAGTTGAAACTAGTAGTCCTTTAGCGCCAAGTTGATCCGGCTTCCACATCACTGGCGTTACAAACATCGCTAATTGCAATAGGCTGTTTATGATTTGCTGCACATCTCTGAAGCGTGCACATACCATGCCAAGTAAAATTGCTACCCAAGTCGCAGTTATAAAAAACAAGGCAAGTCCTGGCACCATTAACAACGTATTAAAATTAATCCCAACTCCTGCATACCATAATACCAGGACTAAAATTACCAAATGGTGGCAGAATACAATAATGTTTCTCCACGCTATCAAACAGGCGTAATTTGTATAAGGAAGCGAGACTTGTCGGATATACGATTCTGAACTCGTAAAAGTTGCACAACTTTCCATTACAGTAGTTTGTATTAAAATCCACGAAATATATCCAGAACAAAAATAAGGCAGAAAAACAACTGGGTTGTTGTGCCATAACGCACTTAACAAGTATCCCATGCAACCTATAAATACACCCAAGCTTAAGGTTGTCCAAAATGGCCCAATTACAGTCCGACGATATCGTCTTCTTATTTCTGAAGCTCCCATAAAAGTCCAGAATTTGTAGCTTTTTAATCCTGTAAAAACATCTGTAAGCGCTAGTAAAAAGTCGCTGGGTACTTTCTGTGTCTGCGGATTTTCATCAACATCGGGAATATTGGGTAATGCGATATATGAATGATTAGGAGAATAACTCATTTTTGTTTTTGTACCTGTTGCACTTTTAAAGTATGATAACATTTGAGGTCAATTTGGAATGCTATATCAATACCATTACAAATGCAATTACTTTAGACAGGATGATGAAGACGTGTTAGACAAATTTACTATAATTACTCCGGTTTGGGGTACAAATCATATTGAGTTATTTCTAAGGATTTGTATCCCTTCATTATTAGCAAAAGATAATCTACCCACTCTCTCTTCTTTATCCAAAGTAAATTATTTAGTATATACGCTTGCCGAAGATGTTATAGTTATTGAAGGTTCAGAGACATTCCAAAGATTAAAGCAGACAATTGATGTGGAACTTATTAGTTTCTCTCGAGATACAGAAATTTATCACCATGCGATGACTTGGTGTCACCAACAAGGTTTTAAACGTGCTGTACAAGATCGGAGCTATGCGGTATTTATTCCTCCAGACTGTATATGGAACAACAGATTTCTTCTATCTTTATATAATATTGTTTCTAAGGGGTTCAAAATAATCCAAATGAGCGGTTTACGCGTCATTAAGGAGCAATTTTGTGATGCGTTGCATAAAAAATATGGTACAAATTTAGATCTTGAATCTGGAAATCTTGTAGATGTTGCACTTAGATTTTTGCATCCTATAACAGAAAGTCATTTCTTTGATGAAAGACAAGGGCGTTTACTACCAGCAAACTTACTTTGGTCTGTAGGCGATAATTGTATTTTAGCAAGAAATTTTCATTTGCACCCAATTCTTGTTGATGCTATTGGACTAGATATAAATTTTGATTCAACTATAGATGATGACCTAGCTCTTGTGTTTAATTCTCGTAATTCTGAAGAATATATTGTTACTGATTCTGATGAGCTTGTTACTTTTGAGATAAGTCCTTTGCAATACTCTATGTCTCAGGCTTGTGATAAAGGCAATATCTTTGGAGTTGCGTCATGGGCAGAATACAATACAAATAGCAGACATAGAGTGTTTATTAAAACCTCTATATTAATTCATGCTGGCCCAATTGATCACATAAGTTTGTCACTCATAACAAAAAAATCAGATAATGTAGTAACTAAAATCGTCAACATATTAGAGAGTCGTAAAAATTTAAAATTTAACATTAATAAATTTTTTACTTTGCGTTTCAAGCCTTTACTGCGACATAAATTGAATACTATCATTCAGAAATTAGTTGCATTGAAGAAAAATTTTCTATCTCAGCATTTTTATCGTTAAAATATGTTGGTGGGGTATATAAAAAATAACAATCCGTGTTTAATCGATCAGTTATTTCTTCTGCTACACCTGGTTGTAAGCAAACAAATATGTGGCTTCCCGCAGGTATGTTGCTAGTGTGGTACACAGGCTTGTTATGGAATATTCTATTTGCTCTATCAGGATCTTCATCAACGAAAAAATTTACTTTATCGTTTAGTACGCCGTATAGCCAATTTGCCGCTATTGAAGTACCAAAAATTCCAAAAGGTTGTACTTGTGAAGATAGTTGATACGCCTTCGATGCAGTTTTATGCATCCAAGAGATCTGTTTCTCTACCAATTTTTGATGATTTTTTGCCTTATTTTGCGATTTGTTATTACTGACAGAGACTTTGCATATCGCCAATATCTCTTTATTAATAACATCACTGGTAATATCAACGATATCCCATCCGGATGATTCTATAAGTGCGCTTAAACTATCGATGCTAAAATGTGATGCATGATCCGCTATTGTTAGATCAAATGGATTAGCTTGATAGTCCGGTACAGCTATAACCAGATGCCCACTTATGCTTATAGTTGATGTTAGATTTTGCAATACTTCTTTAGGTGCCTCAATATGCTCCAATACATGGAACATTGTCATTAAATCAAATTTTTGATTAGAAAATTGATTTGAATCAGTATAAACTTCAATCACATTCTTTATATCTTTTAGTGTTTGTATATCACTTACATATGGTTCAAATCCATATAGTTTAGCATCACAAAAAATTTTACCCAGAGACTTTAGAGTATTACCTACACCACAGCCAATATCAATAATATGAAAATCTTCATTAATAGATATTTTAGAGTTTGCATAGTTAATTATAACATTAGATCGTGGTGCAGATTCTCCGGTACTGCAATTGAAAACAGGTTGTTCTTTTTGATCTTTAGACTGGTGAAATAATTTATAATTTGAATAAATATTTTGTATTTCTGCGCGCCAATGTGCGTCAATAACTTTTTGAACTATACAGCAATCCGAACAAATCCCTAGTTTTCCGCCAGTTGGCCAAGGTTTACAGTCGGATGTTACCCTGCCAAGTTCAGGATACGTTTCAAATAAAAATATGTTATTGCTATTACAAATGTGACATTTTATGTTAGATTCCGAATACATCTTATATCTGAGTCCTATATATAATTGAGCAATAATACACTATAGATATTAAATAAAACAATTCTAGCGTATACCTGGTGTTATCTTTCTTGCTATAAATGGCCCCACGTCAAATGGTCTCATATATGCAAATAAAATGCAGGCCATAAATTTATTGATTATCTTTTTAGCGTGGGACTCAGTTTGATAGTTAATAAGTATTTTACTAAGTTTAAAAGACCAACGTTTTAATTCCTTTTTAACCATAATGGGCGGAAATAAGTCTGCAAATTGATGTTCCATCAAATCGCTATAGTTAAGCATAATATTTGTGAGTTGTGCTATACTGCGGCAAGTAGATTGTGAGTAACCTAATTCGCGGATACGCCATACAGATAGCGGTTTAGGAATAAAGCAACATCCATATTTTAAAGACAGTTGCCGATACAAAAAATTATCGCTGAAGCTTGTTAAATTTTCTCTATAACTTCCTAGTTGTAATAGCATATCAAGATTCATAATCACTGAATTTCCCATGAACCAACTGTCATATCTAATAAGTTTTCGTGTCGCTTCTTCTGGACTTATATAGCCAGCGGTTTTAAGCGGTCTTGGCATGCTAGCAAGCTTTAAAGCATTGTTTTTATTTTCTATAGCAATTAGCGAGCCTGTAGAACATAAGCCGGCCTGTGGGTAACGTGTCATGATCTCCATTGATTCTTCAATAAAGGTTGGCAAAATCCAGTCATCTGCAGCTAAAGACATCACATATTTAGTTTGTGCAATATTAAAACCTCGGTTGACGGTGAATATTACGCCTCTATTAATATCGTTAGATATAAGTTGGATATTGTTATGTTTTTGTTGATATTGTCTAATTATGTCATTGCTATTATCGGTTGCTGCATCATCTACAACGATAACCTCTTTTGGTAAGACTGTTTGTGCAAAAATGGAGTTTAGAGTACATGGCAAATATTTCGCGCAATTATAGCTAGATACGATGATGGTTAGATCTCTCCATGTTCTTAGATTTGACATAACGGCTTTAGTCTCCAGTTATTTACCAATTAAAATTTAATATTAAACTAGATAATTTTTCAGGATTATTAATTTTATCTTTGTTTTGATTTGTTTTACATATATTGGATATAGCAATTGATATTGCATTATAAGCAAATAATATGAGACTCGATATCATTTTTAAAAAATTTCGTCTACCGTACATCTCATTTACAAATGTAGTAGAGGATTTATAGTATTGTTGTTTTTGTTGCGCATTAATCGTTGGCATTCTATTTATTGTCACTTTGTTATTCAATAAGCACAAATACGGGGTAATACTGTCTTGCGGTAAGTTAGGAGTTACTAAATCTATGTACACAACCACCTTAACTGAGCTTGTTAGTTTCTGGGATAACATATATCTTGTGAATTTTTTAAAGCCTTGAGTATTGCATTCTACGAAAATTACATCGTAGTCTTTTATATCGCTAATATTATTCATGTCGTCGCTTCTAATAATTGTGGTGAAGAAGCTATTAGACTTATTAAAAAATGGTTTAAACATATCTTTGCGGTCGCCACATACATATAAGACATTTGTAACTTTATCATCTAAGGTTGCTTGTAATGTACTGATACAGCTAGAATAATCGCGATATTTGTAGTGCAGTTTTGTTACAAAAGGAGCCGCGCCTAATAAATGTTTAAAACACATATTTAAGAATTTATTTGATAGCCCATTTTTTATATATGCAGAGGGTCTATCCAATAATTTTTCTTGAAATTTGCATAAGTTAATTAGGTTATTCCAAAATGGATGATATTCATGCGATACTCTTGGATATTTGTTTAATTCCGAGTAAATCTGCTCCAATACTTCTGAAAGTTGCGCCTCTGTTGTTGCAAGAGGATTTGCTATTGTATTATTGATAGATAAGTCAGTAGCATGAAAATATAGCACATATTTTGAATAATCAAAGTGTTCCTTTGTTACCCAATTTTGCATTCTACGCGTTACCCCATTTAAGTTTTTCTTGCCTAAATAAATATAAGAACTCTCTTGCTCTATAGGCGCTAATTCCATTAAAAATGCATCATCAGAATCAGTGATAACCGTATAATTACCTGATGGGCACATTTCAGGTATAAAACTATAATCACAGTGACTTGTAACCATTGGCAAAGGACGTTCTGGCTTAATACATAGCATAAATAATAAGAAGAATCTGGCTATCAATAAATCATTATCAACTTGTGCAAAATACTGATGCGAAATACTCGTGCCTATTTCTTTATTATTAATTTTAGCCGCAATAACTGTAGGGTGTAAATGATCTATAGTAAGCCTAACTAATTCGCGGCCACTGCTATCAATTATGCCATTTCCTTTCGAGCGTAGCTCATCCAAAATTGGAGTAATATCTTGCTCAACCACCCTAACCCCTGGTGATAGCATGGCATTATAACCGTCTTCAATTCTTCGTTGTACAGTAGTAAGTGTATTATTAGATGGAACTAGATCACCATTTAAAAAAACGTAACATTGTTTAACTTGGAGTTCTTCTGGATCTGTCCGTATGCCGCGTTCATATGCCATGGTCAACGTGAGTCCATAATCGCCCAGGTTGACAAGATCGTCAATATAACAAAAAGAAATATCTGCAAATTCAGCCAGTCTTTTACAGACTTGGTTTTCCTGAAGGGTTCTACTACTTGGTTTGGTTGTTAAAAAGCGTAAGGTAATTTTTTGATATGTGCTCATGTAGGGTAAATTACCATGAGCTAAGAGAGCTGGTAATACAGAATTAGCACACATTTTTATATGTGTGTCGCCCCATATAGGTATCAAGATTACGCAAGAGTTCATATTTGTTAATCTTTAAAGTTAAAAAAAGCAATTTCAAAATATACGTTTAAGTATATCTGTGATGTATAGTGGCTGCAAGAGATAAGTGTTTTAATCAAATTTGTATGTAGTACGGATTAAGATATTCAACCATTAGGTCATTGTTAATACGTAAGTTGAAGTGTATAGTTGTTATGCGTTGCGATGGGCTATATAGCCAGGTTAAAAGTCATTCTCGTAACAAATAACTCTGGTCTTAGGGGGTTTTTGTTTTAGAACATGGAGCAGTTTATGAATAAATCCAAGTATGTAATGGTAATCCCAGTTTGGGGACAAAATCACATGCGAATATTTTTGGATATCTGCATTCCGTCATTGTTAGCCGATAATAATATTCCATATCTGGTGCGGGAAGCACAGATAACATTAATACTATTTATTAAAAAAAGTGAGGAAGATATAATCAAATCACATATGAGCATTAAAAAGCTGGCTAGTGTGATAGGTGTTGAATACCATTATATAGATTTCATCTCTGGTAGAGCTAACCACGATATTTTATCAGATTGTCATCGCAAGGGCCTACATTTAGCATTAGATAGACAGGCTTATGCAATTTTACCAACTCCAGATTGCGTATTTTCTAACAATTCTTTACGTTCTTTGCATCAATTAGTAATTAAAGGGATAAAATTTGTACATATGACTTATGTACGTTTACAGTTAGAGCTGGTTTATTCTGCTCTTACCTTACAAGCAAATGATAATGATGGAATTTTATCTATAGACGCCCCAGACTTAGTTGATTTTAGTATGCAACGTTTTCATTCCATAATGAAAAGGCACGTATGTAATGATTTTTTAGATTGTAAATTGTTGGCAGCAAATTTTTTTTGGAAACTGGATAACTCATCGATGCTTGCGCATTGTTTCCACTTACATCCAATTTTGATTAAACCAGGGTTAGAAAATCTAGGTTTTAAAGTCACAATTGACGATGATCTTTTGTTAAATGCAACATTTGCTCCACACGAGGTCTATATAGTTCAAGACTCTGATGAAATGTTAGCTTATGAGATTAGCTCTGACTTACACTTTATCGAAGGCACTGGTCCTAAAGATGAGATAGAGCATGTCATACGATGGGCACGTTATAGCACGAATGCGGTACACAAGGAATTAGTGCGTACACCTATATTTTCCCATGGTCGGATGGCAGACCGTTCAAAGTGGAATGATACTTGTAGTACTGCCTTTGAATTTGTTGATCTTGTTTTACATCATTTAACCCTTCCAGAGGTCATTAATGTGCAACAGAATAGTACTGATACTAGAATATTAGTAAAGTTACATAAATCGTCTTGGAATTATTATTGCACAGCCCTGGATATAATTGGAAAAGCTGATGGCTTGATTTCAGGCAAAATCACGACTATTCGCAAATGGCATTGGATGTATTTAGTAGAACATAAAGTATATAAGCATATAACTAGAGAGCTAATTTCTAAGTCTATTACTAAGTGTTTTGTTGATGATCAGCGCAAATTATTCTTTCCATACTTAAAAAAATTCTCTAATGGCTTCACAGATATATATACTGTTAGAGAAGATTTTTTAAGTCCCAGTTTTGGATCGGATAAACACAGAAATTTTGATTTGATAGCTATTAAGGTTAATTCAAATGATATTGATCTAATTAATGTAATCGATGTTGCTAAACGAAATTTAAATAATAATGGTAAAATTATAATATATTGTTTTTGTGCGGTACCAGACTGGATTCATGATCTAGAAAAAGGATCAAAGATAAGTGTAGTGAATGTAAGCAAGCTCGGGGGGTTGGGATGTAAAATTGCTTTGGCTGTACATAGTAACATGGCAAATATAAGTTCTAGAGATAAATGTAATAATCGTTTAGTGCGTATTTTAAAGGGAATTATCTATAAACTTTTATTAAGATCGGTATTTTTGCCCATAAAATTTGTATTATACCCAATTGTTAGTTTGGGATTATTCTTGTTAGAAGCAATATGAATACAATATTTTGTTAATAATATTATGACATGGGAGTGAAACAAAGTTGGAAATTACAAAAGAGAAACAATATACTATTAGTCTAGATTATAAAGAACAACACGGCCAGGAAAAGCTGGGTTTGATGTTAAATCAAGCGTGGTACGATGACCCACGCAGGTTAGCTTTTACGTTCTCTAGGTATAAATTTGTAAGTAAGATGTTCGATGGATTTGAAAATGTTCTAGAAGTTGGATGTGGCGACGGTTTTGCCAGTAGAGTAGTGTTACAATCAGTTAAGAATTTAACGCTTACAGATTTTGATCAAATATTTATAGATGATATTAAAGAACGTGCCATGGAACGATGGAAATTTACAAATGTAATTCAGCATGATTTGCTCCAAAACGGTCCGATCCCAGGAAAGTATGATGGTATTTACTCGCTGGATGTTTTAGAACATATTATGCCAGAAGATCAGGACTTATTTTTGCGCAATATATGTGGCTCTCTAACAGAGTTTGGTTCTATGATCATTGGTATGCCATCTATTGAAAGCCAGATTTATGCTTCACCTATAAGCAAGGCGGGTCATGTGAATTGTCAATCATTACCTGAGTTACGTAGTACAATGAATAAATTTTTTAATAATGTGTTTATGTTTTCCATGAACGATGAGGTTTTACACACTGGATATCATAAAATGTCGCAATATATTTTGGCTCTTTGTAGTAGCAAAAAATATTAATCTTGTATAGTATTACCATATAAGTTTTTAGGTAATGGATAGTATGTATACTGATAGGGATAATCTATATCGAAAGCTATGCCAAGATGTATTATGGCTACGGCTTTGCGAAGAAAAATTGACCGAATTGTATAATCAGCAAGAAATGCGCACCCCTACCCACTTCGGAACAGGCCAGGAGGCTATAGCGGTAGGGGTCTGTAATGCTCTACAAGACTCTGATGTAGTTTACAGTCATCATCGCTGTCATAATCATTATCTAGCTATGGGTGGTTCTATATTTGAACTAGCTGCAGAATTATACGGTAAAGAAGGTGGTTGTTCACAAGGGCGTGGTGGCTCTGTTCATCTTACTGCTAGAGATAAAGGGTTCATTATTTCTTCTGCAATATTAGCAGAAACAATTGCTGTGGCTACTGGAAGTGCTCTTGCTTTTAAATTGGACAATAGTCCACGTGTTTCAGTTTCATTTTTTGGTGATGCTGCATGTGAAGAAGGTGTTTTTTACGAATCATTAAACTATGCCGTAATAAAAAAACTGCCGGTCTTATTTGTTTGTGAGAATAATTTATATTCCGCTGAAACTCCGAGATCTGTACGTCAAGCTGAAGGCTCAAATTTATATGATCGAGCCTTATCACTTAAGATAAATGCAGAAGTTATTGATGGTAACAATGTTATTTCAGTACATCATGCTGTCGAGGGGCTATTGCCAAAATTAAGAGCTGGCGAGGGTCCATTTTTCTTAGAATGTATGACATATCGGTGGCGTGAACACGTTGGCGCTCAGTTTGACTATGATGTTCCAAATCGAACATTTCGCTCAGAACAAGAGCAAAAACATTGGATTAATGAGAAGTGCCCATTAAAATTTATTAGCAACTATCTTGTCAATAACTCAATAGCTACAGAAATAGAAATAAATTCCTGGAAGAATGAACAAGAGCTTGAATTAATAGATGCACTAACTAGGGCTAAAGAAAGTGCATGGCCAGACGTATCAACTTTACTGGATAATGTTATATGACATTGGAGTGATACTAATATGAGAAAATTAAAATATTCGCAAGCAATATCTGAAGGCATTGTTCAAGGAATGGAAATGGATCCAAACATTTTCATTACTGGTAATTCTGTAGATTATACTGTTGGAGCATTCGGAACTACACTTGGTGCTTTAGATAAATTTCCGTCAAGGATCTTTGACGCTCCATCAATGGAAAATGCTTTGACGGGTATTGCTATTGGTGCTGCAGCAATGGGTAAACGGCCGATTATTTATCATGCTAGGGCAGACTTTTTATTTTTAGCATTTGATCAAATGCTAAATCTTGCTGCTAAATGGAAATATATGTATGGCGGCAATGCTGGGAATGTCCCTATAGTCATACGTGCGGTAGTTGGTAAGGGTTGGGGCCAGGGGGCAACTCATTCTCAAAGTTTACATAGCGTCTTGGCTCACTTTCCGGGAATTAACGTCGTATTGCCATATTCTCCAAGTGACGCTAAGGGTTTGATATTATCTGCTCTAAAAAGTGATTCGCCAGTGATAATTCTTGAGCATCGTTCATTATTTAATATGGAAGGCGATGTTGCAGAAGAACCGTATTTTACGCCAATTGGAGTTGCTAATGTTGTAAGGTCTGGTGCAGACATAACAGTAGTTGCGACATCATTTATGGTACACGAATCAATGTTAGCGGCTAATACTTTGAGTAAAGAAGGCGTTGATGTTGAGGTCATTGATATTCGTAGCATTAGACCACTTGATGAAGCTACTGTACTTAGATCTATTACAAAAACAGGTCATCTTTTAGTTGTTGATAACAGTTGGGAGCTTTGTGGATTTAGTAGTGAAATTGCAGCATTAGCTGCAGAAAAATGTTTTTATAATCTAAAGGCCCCTGTTAGACGAATGTCCTTAGCAAATTGCCCCGCACCAGTTTCTATGCCCTTGGAGGCCGCCTTTTTTCCTAAAGCTTCAAACATTGCCAAGAACATTTTAAGTATATTGGGGATAAAGAGTGATGCAAATCTTACAATAGATACCCCAGATACCTTTAAAGGTCCTTATTAGAAATGGTTATTTTAATATGGCGTCGAGTATATTTTTTATATCTAATGGTTGCAAGCCATAATGCTGGGTTGTTTCAGACATATCTAAGCTAGAATATGGGAACACGGTGTTTGAAGTTAGCCCAGCATGCAAATAAGATTTTGATCTAATTAAAGATGTTGGCTTACCTAAACGACCAGCAATTAAACTAGCTAGATCGCTATATAAAAAATCAGACTTTCCTGATATATGTACTATTGGTTTAGATCTGTTCGTGGCAATTTGTGTCAACAACAAAACTAACATGTCTATAGGCACTGGTGCTAATGTCATATCATCAAAAGGTTCTATATATATATTATTACTTAATGCATCTATCCAGCTATTGATAAGTTTATTATCTGCTGATAATACTTTTGTCGTGCGAACTATTGTAACATTGTTAGACAACCCTAATAAAAATTGTTCTGTAAGCGCTTTATGGTAGCCATAGTTACACTTTGGGGTTGGGATGTCATTGGTATTGCGCATCGGCATAGAGCCATCGAATACTCCAGCTGTAGACAAAAATATATATGATTTAGTTTTATTAATACAATGCTGGGCTAATGTGATTTGTGAATCCAAGTTTACACGTTTCGATATCTCTGGATGCTGTTCACAAAAATCCATGTTGGTAATAGCTGCACAGGAGTATATGGCATCGAACTCATATGTAATATTATATATTGTATGTTCATGCTCTAAATCTACGTAAAATGTATTATTATCGCTATGCTGTAGTCGTCGCGTAGTACCTAATACATTCCAACCATTGGAGCGTAAATACACAGCAAGTGCCTTGCCTATATTGCTATCTATCCCGATTATTAGAGCCCGTAAATTCATTTATTAAAATATGCAATAGAACAATTATTAGTAATCATTCTATAGTGATTCTAAATGTTTGTGAAGTTTTGTTATTTATATAGAAATAAATCTAGATCATTGATATTATTTAAGCAGTTCTATTGCTAAAAGGGTATGAAGAGTATGAAAGGAGTAATTCTTGCTGGTGGTAAAGGAACCAGGTTGGCCCCCTTAACCGAGGTAACTAATAAACACTTATTACCAGTTGGTCGTGAGCCAATGGTTTGGCATGCTATTAGACAGCTGATATCATCTAATATACGAGACATTTTATTAGTAACTTCTACCGAACATATGGGTGATATAGTTAACTCTGTAGGCTCTGGGAGAAAATTCGATTGTCAGATGACCTATAAGGTTCAAGAGGAATCTAAGGGCATTGCACATGGATTACTGTTAGCAGAAAATTTTGCTAATGGTGAAAAAATTTGTGTTTTACTTGCAGATAATATATTTGAATATTCTATATCGGAACATGTTGATAGATTTTGCAATCAGGATGGTGGGGCCTATGTGCTTTTGAAAGAAGTAGGGAATCCGGAACGTTATGGTATTGCGGCTTTAGATGAAAAACAAATTTTATCGATAGAAGAGAAACCAAATAAGCCATCCACGAATTTTGCTGTTGTTGGTTGTTACATGTATGATGATTCAGTATTCGATATTATTAGAACAATAGGATTTTCAGAACGAGGTGAGCTAGAGATTACGGATGTCAATAATAAGTATGTAAAACGTTGTCAATTAGAATATGGTTTTATACATGGCAAATGGACCGATGCTGGTACTTTTGAATCTTTATCCGAGGCAAATGCAATTTTATTGAAATCAAAAAATGAAATTAGAGCTTTAAATTTATGCAATGAGGAAATAAATTGAAGTTATCGTTAGTTACTACATTGTATCATTCAGAGCGTTACGTTAAAGACTTTTATATAAAATCCATAAATTCTATTAACAAAATAACTCATGATTATGAATTAATATTTGTTGATGATGGATCCCCTGATTCCTCTTTGAATATCGCAAAAGACATACAGATAAAAGATTCGCGAGTAACAGTTGTTGAGTTATCTAGGAATTTTGGACACCATAAGGCAGTTATGACTGGATTGTCTTATGCTACAGGCGACTATGTATTTCTAATAGATTCTGATTTAGAAGAAGACCCGGAATTGCTAGGTATATTTTGGGATGAATTACAATCTTCTCATGCAGATGTGATTTACGGTGTACAAAAAAAGCGGAAAACTAAATTTTTTGAAAAGTGGATGGGAATTATTTTTGGCAAAATAATTAACTATTTGTCAGGTGTGCATATTCCAGAAAATGTAGTGATGATAAGGTTAATGACGCAGCGATATGTTAAAAATCTTTTGCTACATACGGAAAGAGAGTTGGTTTTTGTAGGTATTGCTGCATTAACTGGGTTTAAACAAAAACAATTAGAAATTGATAAACACTGCAAAGG
>Ga0206973_1080_pt1 | contig 24696 bp, 20 predicted proteins | sample Alteio_BWOrgHeat_83_FD_152927 | JGI IMG/M metagenome (GOLD analysis project Ga0206973, IMG submission 152927) | Enriched cells from forest soil in Barre Woods Harvard Forest LTER site, Petersham, Massachusetts, United States -... | ecosystem: Environmental > Terrestrial > Soil > Temperate forest >...
CGAATGAGATTGCGGAGGGGGTGACGGAGGTGCTGGCGTATGGGACGGCGGTGGTGGTGGAGCGGAATGCATAATGGGCAATGGATGATGGACAATGAAAAAGGCCGGCGTCTTTTGGAAGACGCCGGCCTTTGGTGTTTTTGCGAGGGGTTCTTTTTTAGACGATCTTTGGGATGATGACTTTGGCGGTGGCGGTGGCGGTGACGTCTTCGACGAGGTTATCGACGAGTGTCTTCACGGCGTAATTGCCCTTTTGGGTGTAGGTGTGAAGACCGAGGACGGCATAGTGACCCGCGGAGGTGCGGACGATGATGCCCGCGGACGTGGTGCCATCGCCCCAAGTGATCATGGCAGAAAACCAATTGATGTTGGAGGTGAGATCGTCGGTGAAGGTTGCGACGGTGCTGAGTGGGACGGTTGCGCCGACGGAAGAGAGCACGAGGCCTTTGGAAACGACAAGCGGGGTATCACCAATTTTGGCAACGGAAGTGGTGGTGATGGAGCGGTTGCCATCGGTGATGACGACTGAGACGTTATAGGTGCCCTGAGAAGCGTAGGTTTTGGAATCGCCGTCGGCGAGTTTCACGTAGTACTGTTTGGTGCCGGTCTGGACGATGACGCCGGCGGAAGAGGTGCCATCACCCCAGTTGATGGTGGCGGTGTAAGTGGCGACGGGTCCAGTGAACTTGGCGACGACGAGAGTGGCGACGCCGGCGACATTGGGAGCGAGGGCAACTTGCTCGGGGCCCTTGAGGTTTTTGCCGTTGCCTTTGAATGGCCCGGTGGCGACGACTCCCGAGGTGACGGTGGCGGTGCCGTTGAAGGTGAGGACGTCACCTGCGGCATCGGTGATGGTGAGTACGGTGTTGTAGGAACCGACGGCGGCGTAGGTTTGGCTGCCGTTGACAGTGTACATGCCAGAGCTATCGAAGGGGATGGTGCCGGTGTCGACGTTGCCATTTCCGTAGTTGAGGGTGTAGGAAAAATCGCCCGGTTGGTCGGAAGAGAACATGGCGACAGGGCCGGAGAAGGGTTGGCCTACGGTTGCGGCAATGTCAGGTGTGCCGGAGGAAACAGGAGATGCGAAACCAGTGAGGTTGACTTGCTCGAGAGAGGAGTTGCCGTTGAGAGTGGTCATGTAGACGCCATTGTTGGTGACGGTGAGGTCGGCGGAGGAGGCGCCGGTGTCGCCGGTGGCGAGGCGGGTGAATGCGAGGGAGGTGGTGTTGAGCATGGAGATGAAGCCGTTTTCAGCGAACCAGAGATTTCCGGCATTATCGATGTGCGGGGAGGTGGGGAGATCAGGGCTTTCGCCGGCGGCTTTGGGGATGACGAATTCGGTGATGGCCATGGAGGAGCCGGTGAGAACGCCGTGGCCGATGGTGTCTGCGACGCCGGTGCCGTTGGCATCTTGTTCAGTGAACCAGACGGAATTGTCAGCGGCGACGGTGATGCCTGAGACGTAGTTCGAGGACGAGGGGATGGCGTAGTTGGTATAGGAGATGCCGGTGGAGGGGTTGTAGGTGGCTTGGGCGATGGAGGAGTTGCCGAAACCAGAGCCGGTGAATGCGCCGCCGACGCCGACCCAGACGGAGCCATCCGCGGAAGCGGCGACAGCGACGGGAGCCGAGCCGGCGACGTTGAAATCTTGTTCAGTGAAATTGCCCGCGGTGTCCATGCGGACGATGGAGCCGTGGGTTCCATCGAAGCTTTGTGCGGCGAACCAGATGGAGCCGTCGGCGGCGGTGGTGAGGAGGACGGGGTTGTGGTCCTGGGCATCGGGGATGGCGAAGAGGTTGAGGACGTTGCCGTCGGTGTCCATTTCGCCGATGTCGCCCTGGTTGTCGTTGAAGTAGAGGTGGTTGTTGGTGGGGTTGAAGGTGATGAAGCCGCCGGATTCTGTGCCGCCGGCGTTAAAGGCGGTGGAGGAGATGACGTTGCCGGTGGCATCTACGGTGAGTTTGTCGATGGTGCCCTGGAAGTCGGTGACGTAGAGGTTGCCGGCGGTATCGTGGGTGATGCCCCAGGGGACGGCGACGGCGTCGGGAGAAGAGCCGACGACGGCGGAGAGGAGCACGCGAGATTCGAGAGATTCAAGCCCAGCGCGGGTTTTCGACAAGTGAGAACGCGAAGCGCGGGTGCGAAGAGAGACGGTGGACATGAAAGAGCCTCCTTAAAAAGAACGGATGCCAAAAGTCCTGAAAAAAATCAGATAACACATCGATGTGAAATTCGGACGCGATCAAGATAGAAATGCAAGTTGGGCGCTGCGGCACAAACAGATGCGCCGGTACAACATGGCAGCGTGTGAGTGTCTATCCTGCTGAGACATGAAAAATAAGTGATGGTGCATTGTGCGCCGAGTTTAGGGGAATGCAAAAGAGAATTTTCGTATTTTATTCAGAGCGGTTCAGTTCTTATCGGCGGACGTCCGAGAAAAAACCATTATTTTTCGAGGGTTTATGTGCTAATTTCAGTAACTCGATGCTGGCGCTCACTTTATAGGGGGGGGCGGGTTTGTATATGTAAAGAATGGGCGGCAAACAACGGAAATGCGAAAACTCTGGCATGAGCTTGGGGATGTGTTAAGGTAAATAGGAAAACATGTTTTATGGCTCGGATATTCCGACTTATTCCGCGGAAACACGGTTTTTAGTTCTGGTGGATATGACCCTCGGCGCTACTGATAAACTGGTCGCCAATATCTCAGTGGGTGTGAATGCGGAGCATCGCGCGCACAGCCTGGAGCCGACCAATGGGCAACTGCTGCGGCGGATGATGATGTTTGTGATTCCGGTGCGCGGGATTGCGGCGGCGGCGGGGTTCATGGTGCTTGTCTGGATGTTGCTGGATGTTCTTTACACGCGGGTGACGGGGAATATTACCAACGCGGTCAAAGAGGCGGCGGATGCGGGCAGCGCGGGGCATGAAGGATTCTGGCAGGCGATTGGACATGACCCGCTCAAGTCGATCATGCACATGATTATGACGCTGGGGATTCTGGTGCTGCTGCAGGCGATTGCGCGGTTCATCCGCGAGTTTGTGAATGCCAAGTTTACGATGGACATTGTTTTTCACATGCGCGCGGAAGTATATGATCGGCTGCAGCGGGTGGGGTTTGCGTTTCATGATGAACACTCGAGCGGGGCGCTGATCAATCGGGCGCTTTCGGATTTGCAGAATGTGCGGGCGTTTTTGCAGATGGGGGTTTTGCTGACGGTGGAGATTTTTTCTTTCGCCGGCGGGTACTGGGTGCTGATGCTGATGATTAACAAGTGGCTGGCGATTGCGGCGCTGGTGCCGGTGCCGTTTTGGATTTGGTATGTGCGGCGGTTCAGTCGCAAGATGCAGCCGGCGCAATTTGCGCAGATGCAGGCGGGCGATGAGCTGGTGACGGTGTTTACGGAAAACGTGGCGGGGGTGCATGTGGTGAAGGCGTTTGCGACGGAGAAGACGGAGATCGCCAAGTATGATCGAGCGGCGGATCATAGTTTTAACAAGATCATGGCGACGGTGCGGTTGTGGCGGAATTTTGTGCCGCTGATCAGGGGCGGGGCAAGTGCGGCGAATTTGGCGCTGATGGCGATTGGGGCGGTGCTGGTGGTGACGACGCGTGGAATGGCGATGCCGGGAGAGGTGCAGGTGGGCGATCTGCTGGTGGTTGGCACGGCGATGGCAACGATACTTTCGCGGCTGCAGCAGATTAACAACATTACGGAGCAGTATCAGAAAGCTATCACTTCGGCGCGACGGTTTTTTGAGGTGATTGATGCGCCGCTCACGGTGATTGAGAAGCCTGATGCGCCGGATCTGCCGCCGGGGCCGGGAGCGGTGGAGCTTCATTTTGTGACGTTTGGTTATGACCGGGTGAAGCCGGTGGTGCAGGATATTGCGTTTGATATTCCGGGCGGGACGATTGTGGCGCTGGTGGGGCCGACGGGATCGGGCAAGAGCACGATGATGCAGCTTTTGGCGAGGTTTTATGATCCGCAGCGTGGGCAGGTGTTCATTGATAATGTGGATGTGCGGAATGTGAATTTGAAAAGTTTGCGCGGCGAGATTGGATTTGTATTTCAGGAGACTTTTCTTTTTTCGGATACGGTGGCGAATAACATTCGCTACAAATATCCGGAGGCGACGATGGGTGCGGTGGAAGCGGCGGCGCGGATTGCGCAGGCACATGATTTTATTATGGAATTGCCGCAGGGGTATGACACGATGCTGGGCGAGCGCGGGGCGACGCTATCCGGCGGACAGCGGCAGCGGCTGGCGATAGCGCGAGGGATTATTTCGAATCCGCGGATTCTTGTGCTCGATGATGCGCTGGCGGCGGTGGATCCGGAGACGGAGCATCTCATCAGCCGAGCACTCGAGCACATGATGATTCATCGGACCGTGTTCATTATTGCGCATCGGTTGTCGACGGTGAAGGCGGCGGACCTGGTAATTGTGCTGGAAGATGGTCGTATCACGCAGGCCGGCACGCATAAGGAATTGATGGCCCAGACGGGGCATTATCGACAGATCGCGGAAGTGCAGTTGGCGTATCAGGAACGCGAGTTCCTCGCCAAAGCGGAGAAGACAGCTGCGATTGCGGCACGAAAAGGTTGAGCGCATGCCGTTGACGGAGTTCATGAAGGACAGGCGGGGGAGGCGCAAAGCGGTTGCACAGGCGATGCCTGCGACGGCCGCGGAGCGCGATGCGCAGACGCCTGATGGGGAGACGCAGTACAAGCCGCTGGAATGGCCGGTGGTTCATAAATTGCTTAAATGGATGGTTCCATATCAAAAGCAGTATGCAATTGCACTGCTACTAAATATCATTTTTACACTGCTGGAAATGATGGGGCCGATGTTCCTGCGACATCTGATTGATCATGATGTGCAGGGAGATGTTCATCCACTGACCGCATGGCTTGCGAGTATTCTGCGTATTTTCTCGCAGAGCTTGGCACAACAGACGCAGACACTCTCGGGAAACTCGCTCGCCTTTTTCAACATCGGACTCACGATTAGCGTGTGGTGTCTTACCGTTGTTATCGCCAATCTCATTAACCGATTCAATATGGAATACAACCGGCGAATTGGCGAAAAGGTCATCCTTTCGATTCGCAAGGCGGTCTTCGCGCACCTGCAGCATCTGAGCATGGGTTTTTACGATCGCACGAAATTTGGACGCATTCTCTCGCGCGGCACTACCGATATTGATGCGCTTTCCAACCCGATCATTAACGGCATCAACACCGTTGCCATTAACATGATGATGATGATCGCGGCGGCGGGGATGTTGCTCGCGGAGGACTGGCGCATTGCGCTGGCGGTGCTTTGGCTTGGGCCGGTGCTGTATATGTTGAACCAGTTTTTTCGTAAGCGGCTTGGTATCCGCTGGCGCGTCGCACGAGAGCACTTCACGCGCGTCAGTACCAACCTGGCGGAGAATATTAACGGCATGCGGGTTGTCACCGCGTACAATCGGCAGGAGGAAAACCTTTCCCACTTCAACGAGATGCAGGAACTTAATACGTCGAATAATGTCTCTGCGGCGGTACTTAACGGCGTCTATCAACCGCTATTGGGCATTATTGGTTATCTTGGCAAAGTGATCATTTTTGTAGTGGGTTGTTATCTTGTTATTGATGGGCTGAGCTTGCCGGTGGAACAGCGGTTTACGGTGGGCACGCTGGTGGCGCTGACGATGTATTGGGACTGGTTTATGAATCCGGTGCTCAACTTCGGTAATTTTCACAATGAAATGATGCAGTCGATGGCGTCTGCGGAGCGTGTGTTTGCATTACTTGAACAGGAGCCGGACGTGCAGGATGCGCGTGACGCGGTTCAATTGCCGGAGATTACCGGGCACGTGAAGTTTGATCACGTGCATTTTGAGTACGTCAAAGATCGCCGCGTGCTGCATGATATTTGCTTCGAGGCGATGCCGGGACAGACTATCGCTTTGGTGGGCCACACGGGTTGCGGCAAGAGCACGATCATGAACCTTATCTGCAGGTTTTACCTCCCCCACCGCGGTTGCGTCATGATCGACGGCTATGACGTTGCACGCATCACATCCGAGAGTTTGCATCATCAGATGGGTATTGTTTCGCAATCGAATTATCTATTCAGCGGGAATGTGCTGGACAATATTCGCTACGCTCGGCCGAGCGCGACGAAGGAGGAGGTGATTGCCGCGGCGACTGCTCTCGGCACGCATGATATTTTGCAGCACCTCAAAGATGGGTATCAGACGCAGGTCGGCGAGCGCGGATCGGCGATGTCTCTTGGGCAAAGACAGCTCATTTGCTTCACCCGCGCGTTTTTGGCGAACCCGCGTATTTTGATCCTCGATGAAGCGACGAGTGCCGTGGACACGCATACGGAAGTCATTTTGCAGAATGCGCTCGAGCGGCTCGTGCAGCACCGCACCACCTTTATCGTCGCGCATCGCCTTAGCACTGTTACCCGGGCCAATCTTGTGCTGGTGCTCAATCAGGGTCACATCATCGAGCGCGGCACGCACGAGTCACTTCTACTGCTTGGCGGAAAGTATTCGGAATTGTATAAACAATTCACACGCGGAATTGCTTAGGATGAAACACATGATTCGCTTCACATCCGGACACCTTTGTACTCGATTGTTGCTTGCGACGCTCTTTTTGCTTGCGGTGCTTGGCACGGGAGGAGCCTCGTTTGGCGCAGATTTAGTTGTTGTGCCGACGGCGGATTACCCGCGCCCGGATCATCCGGAGATCGGCATCAATCTTGAAAACCTCAGCAATACGGCGCGTTCGATGATGTTTGTGGATGCGATGAAATCCGCCGGGGGTATTGGGCCATTGAAAAAGCCGGAGGAGGAAGCGCCGCCGAAAGCCGGCGCTAAACTGCCAGCTAAATCGAAACCCAAGACGCCGCCTTCGACTGATTTAGGCGTTGATGTGATTGTTGATACCGCCGTTCCACCCGGCGATTATTTGTTTTTTTGCAGTGGTGTTTGCACGGTGAGCGCCACGAGTCAAAAGGCGTCCGTCACCAAGCAGGACTATACTCCGCAGACAAACACGACCACGGCAACGATTACCGTTGAACCAGGCGCGACCGCGCTTTCGCTTGCCTTTACGGGCATAAAGGCCGGCAGCCGGATTAGCGAAGTGCGTTTGCTTCGGCCGGGTTATCCCGCGGGCACGGAGCAGATTTTCACCAAAGAATTTCTTGAAGCGATCAAACCCTTTAGCGTTATCCGCATCAATGGCATTCCGCTGGATTACGGCATTCGCCTTGCAAATCAGACTGGGAAAGATATTTGGATCAGCGTCCCTGCATCCGCCACGGACGATTCCATCAAGCAGCTTGCGCACTTTACTTACGACAAACTCAATCGCGACCGCAATCTTTATATCGAATACTCAAACCAATCTTCGAATTCTGCCACGCCTGCAACGCAACCGGCAGCGGCAAATGCTCTGCCCAAGATGCCGGAAAAAGTTGCACCATCCGAGGAAGCGCCGCAGCAGACGGCTTCGCGAACCATCGAAATCTCGAACTTTTTTCGTTCTGCATGGGGGGCGAGAACCATCAATACGCGCGTTCGTGTGGTTTTGCTTGTGCCAACGACCAACCCACTTAAAGGCCGCGACGAGATGGAGTTTATTGAAAAGACTTATGGGCCGCCGTCGAAATTTATATATGGTGTTGCCGAAGCGCCGTACATCACAATCGATGCGAAAACCAACCTTGGCGACGATCTTACGCCAGACAATCTTTTTAAGTTGCTTACGGCTTCTCTGAATGTTCTTCAAGATTCTACTTTGCAATTTCAGACGCTGGCGCGCTATTACCGCGTGCACCACATGGCGTATGAAGGCGGACCGAGTTTGGTTGGCGAGCACAGTTTTGAAGCGAAAAACAAAGCGAGCCGGGATCCGCGGATGACGCCGCTGCTGGCGGATTATCTGACGCGATGGTTTGCGCAGGGCGACGAGTTGTTTATGTATTACAATCTCGCAAGTCCATACGGAAAATTCAATTCATGGGGGCTTACTGATACTATCAATGTGCCTTCCGTAAAAACGGCGGCGATCGACAAGATTCTTGCCGGTCCTTTGCCCATCGAAACGGGCGGCACATCAGTTCCCTCCACTTTTTCCGCTGCACAATTTAACGCCGCCAGCCGTGATGTCAGCGTGAAGGTAAACACCACTGCGGAGAAGGATATCATCTCGCTACGCGCGGATTACTGGTTTGATTATCTGTTAAACGTGAAAGAGTCCGGCAATTACCGACTCACTCTCAAATCCGCATCGCTTCATGGCGGCACTGTTGACGCTGTGATGAGTGGGCAGCCGCTGGGAACCCTGCAATGCCCCACCACCGGCGACTGGAAAAAATGGGCGGACAGCGATGCCATCCATCTTCAATTGGAAAAAGGGCAGATTGTTCTGCGGCTTAAAATCGCAAAGCCTGGCATGAATATTCGTTCGATCACAATCGAAAAAGAACCCCCGCCTGCCCACTGATACCCTTTATTTACGGCTCATTCCTTCCCATTTGTGGGCCGCGATGCACTCACGGATTTTTCCGGCGACATCCACTGCCGCAAGACCGTCCTCGCCGGTCACCTCCGGCTCGCCGCGCGACCGAATGGCTTTTTCAAAGCTCATCAGTTCGGCTTTCACTGGCTCGATATCCTCGATGACCACATCCTCGTATTTGACGAGTTCGGCGTAATTGAGCTGCATCAAATCGGTGATTCGACCTTCGGCGACTTCCTTGCGGACCCGCTCGAGTTCTTTTTCGTTGGCCGTCTTGGTGATAACGGCGGCAACTTTCTTTTGATAGTCTGCGGAGACGTATGCGGTTGGTGAAAAAAGCCGCATTTTGCGCTCGGTGCGAATAGCGAGACGGGACGCGGTCATGTTGCAAACGCTTCCGTTGGAGAATGTCAGCCGTGCGTTGGCGATGTCTTCATGCTTGCCTACCACCGCAACACCGACCGCTCGCACCTCGACCACGGGTTTGCGAATCAGGTGGTTCACCAGATCGATGTCGTGAATCATCATGTCGAGCACGACGCCGACATCAATGGAACGAAACGTCATCGGACTGATACGCGTCACTTCAACGAAGGCCGGCTCCAGGTTGTATTTTCCCAATGCCCGATAGGCGGGATTGAATCGTTCGGTATGGCCGACGGTGAGCACACGGCCGAGTTCCTTGGCGAGTTGCACGATCGCACGGGCATCTTCGACAGTTGGAGCGAGCGGTTTTTCGACCAGAATATCCACGCCGGCCCGCAGGAGTTCTTCGGCGGCCGCGCGGTGATAAATCGTTGGCAGTGCTATCGACGCCACTTGAATTGGCGTCCTGGTTTCCTTCGCCCACGTCAGTAGCGATTCGATTGAATCAAAGGATTTGCAACTATATAACTCTGCGGATTTTTGCGCTGCCGCGGTATCCTTATCCACCACCGCTACCAATTTGTATCCGGGGATCGCAGCGTAATTGCGCGCGTGATGCTGTCCCATCCGCCCGACGCCCACCACCACCGCATTTAATGCTTCTTCCGACATTCCCAATCCTCTCAAACGCCAATCGACTACTCACCGGTGTCAGTTACCCGAAACGTGCGGCGGCGGATCTTCCTCTTCGGACGTCGTTTTTCCACGCAACGATTCGCGATATCGCCCGAACTTTCCGCTGATCGAATTTCGCATGAATGCGAGCAAAGTCTGAATCTCGGCACAGTCCGGGTACATGCGTTCCAATTCGCCGGTCTGTGTCGTCAGCGGTGTCAAATCCTTGAAGAGCAGGCGGTAGGCCATTTTCAGCGGTTCGATTTGCTGCTCGGTAAAGCCGCGGCGTTTTAACCCGCGGAAATTCACGCCGCGCACCGCCGCGGGATGTCCATCCACAATCATAAATGGCGGCACATCCTTGGTGATGCCTGATAAACCGCCGACAAAGGAGTGCTGACCAAATGTGACAAAATGATGCGAACCAGCGGCACCCGAGATAACGACCCAGTCTTCCATTACCACGTGCCCGGCGAGAAGGACATTGTTTGCGAGGATACAATTGGAGCCGACATCACAATCATGCGCGATATGTGCCCCGACCATAATGAGATTGTCGCTGCCGATGCGAGTGATACCGCCGCCGTCTTCAGTGCCGATATGCACGGTCGAGTTCTCGCGAAAGCGGTTTCTCGCTCCGATGAGAACTTTGCAATTCCCTCCGCGATATTTCAAATCCTGGGAAACGCATCCGACGACGCTGTTTGGAAAAAATTCATTCTCTTCGCCGGCGATTGTCTGGCCTTCAATCTGCGCGTGATGATGAACCACGCACCCCGCGCCCAGCACCACTTCCGGCCCCACATACGCAAAAGGCCCGACGACCACATCGTCCGCCAGCTTCGCCCCATCCTCCACAACCGCCATTTTATGTATCTTCGGCATTTACGTTTCGCTTCCTGTCCGTCGTTTTTTTTAGTTACCCAACTCGTTATCCACCAACATGAACTTGATCTCTGCTTCCGCGGCGATCTGATCACCGACATAGGCGCGGCAACGCACGTGACCGGTGCGGGCCTTCACTCGAATGTTTTCCGATTCCAATATCAACTGATCCCCCGGCACCACCGGCCGCCGCAGTTTCACCTTGTCCAGTGAGAGGAGCAGCGGAATTTTTCCGGAGTGCTCCAATTTGCGGGAAAGCAGCAAACCGGAAAGTTGCGCCATCGCTTCGACAACGAGCACGCCGGGCATGACGGGCAAACCGGGATAGTGGCCCTGGAAGAAGGGTTCGTTCATGGTGACGTTTTTGATGCCGAGGGCTTTTTTGTCGCCGTCCATTTCAATGACGCGGTCGACGAGCAGCATGGGATAGCGGTGCGGCATCAAACGCAAGATGCGTTTGACGTCCATGACGGGCTCGCCGAGCGTGAGTTTGTGGCGGCGTTGGGCCTGGAGCATTTGCGTGAGTTTGCGGACCATCGCATGGTTGAGCGAGTGTCCGGATTTGTATGCGACGATTTTTCCCTTGATCGGGCAACCGAGCAGATAGAGGTCGCCGATGAGGTCGAGAATTTTGTGGCGGACGCATTCGTCGGGGAAGCGGAAGGTGGTGCCGATGGGTCCGGTGGTGTCGATGACGAGGACGTCGCCGGGTTGGAGATGCGTGCCTAATCCGCGTGCCCGCAGCATTTCGGCTTCGGCGAGGGTGGCGAAGGTGCGTGCGGGGGCGATCTCTTTGGGGAAAGTTCCGCCGAGGGTGTAGGAGAAGAGTTGCTGGCGGATGGGGTCGACGTCGCCGTAGTCGAGGTCGTAGATGATTTGGAATTCGTCGGCGTTTGGTGGAGCGGCGATGAGGGTGGTGGAGCCGTCGCGGACTTCGAGGGGCTCGGTGATGGTGAGGAATTGTTTTTCGGCGGGTTGATCGGTTAATCCGGTTTGCTGAAGAAGTTCGACGAAGGGGAAACAAGAGCCGTCGAGACCGGGGAGTTCGGCCCCGTTGACGTGGATTTCGATGTTGTCGATGCCGAGACCGGCGACGGCGGCCATGCAATGCTCAATGGTCTCGATGGAATCTGCGCCATTGCGAATAGCGGTTCGGCGCGGGCGTTTGGTGACGTGCTGGACGAGGGCGGGGATTCGCACGGGGCGGGCGAGGTCGGTGCGGACGAAGACCACGCCGTGGCCGACGGGGGCGGGTTTGAAGGTGAGCGTGGTCTCTATGCCGGTAAACAAGCCTCTTCCGGAGATGGAGGCTTCGGCGGCGATGGTTTTTTGGGGCGTGGTGACGCTCACGGTTTTGATGGTCTCCTGAGAAATCAAGTGGGGTATTATGCTCGATTGAGAGGTGGTTATCCACCCGCAGCGGCCCGCCGAGAGCGGGGGACGCAGAGGACTTTCGTGGGGGTTGGCACGGGCGTATAATCCGCGAACTCTATAGGGTTGCGACCAATTTGAAGGAAGGCTTAGCTCATGGCGATCGATCATCCGGCGGCAACGAAATTGAAAGAGAAGTTTCCGGGGTTGGGATTGAAGGGTTCAAACTTTCGCGGCGACGTGCAGGTCATCGTCCCGAAGGCGAGCTTTCTGGACGTGGTCACGTTTTTGAAAAATGAGCCGTCGCTGAATTACAACATGCTTTCGGATGTCAGCGCGGTCGATTATTTGAATTATCCCGGCACGGCCAAGGACGGGCGGTTTGGACTGGTCTACATTTTCAATTCGATTCCGATGACGGCCGGCGTGGGCAGTCCGCGGATTATTTTGCGGGTGTTTTTGAATGAGGGGGATTTGGAAGTGGAGTCGCTGGTGCCGCTGTACGCGGGGGCGGAGTGGCTGGAGCGCGAAGTGTGGGACATGTTTGGCATCAAGTTCAAGAATCACCCGGATCTCCGGCGGATTCTTTTGTGGGATGGGTTTGGGGCGCATCCGCTGCGGAAGGATTATCCGGTGACGGGCCGCGGCGAGCGCGAGGGTTATCCGATTCTGACGCGGGATTCGGCTTGATGCCGAATTTCAGGATGAGAAACGCTGGCTTTGGCGCCGGGTTATCTCAGTAGCTCTTCGAGGCGGCGGCGGATTTCAGGGGCGGGATATGCGCCGACGAGGCGATCAACTTCTTTGCCATCTTTGAACATCACGATAAGCGGAATGCTGCTGGCCTGAAATCTGGCGGCGGTGCGTTGGTTTTGATCGACGTTGAGTTTGGCAAAGCGGACTTGGCCGACGAATTCTTTGGCGAGCGCGTCGATGATCGGTCCGATCATTTGGCAGGGGCCGCACCAGGGAGCCCAGAAATCGACGAGGACGGGGAGCGGCGACTTTTCGACTTGGTCCGTGAAAGTAGCGTCAGTGATTTCGTAAACTTGGGCGGGCACGTTGAGTGGGGTTTTGCAGCGGCCGCAGAGAGGGGCCAGACCGTGTTCCACTTTTTCGGAAGAGATACGGTTCTTGGCGCCACAGGTGGGGCATTGAACGATTTGGGAAGTGGCGGTCATGAGAATCTCCTGATTAGCCTCTGATTATAGCGCGGTGCGGCGGGCGAAGTGGAGTGTGTTGTCCGGCGAGCGGGTGATTTTCACGCGATAGACAGGTTCGAGAATTTCGGGAGTGAGAACTTCAGCAGGTAAGCCTTGGGTAATGAGTTTGCCCTGATCCATGACGATGACCTTTGATGCGTAGGTGCTCGCAAGGTTGAGGTCGTGGGTGATCATGAGGGCGGTGCGGGATTCTTTTTGCGTGAGCGTTTGCAGGTGGTGGAGGAGTTCGAGTTGGTGGTGGAGGTCGAGCGAGGAGGTGGGTTCGTCGAGGAGCATGATGGGCGTGTTTTGCGTGAGGGCGCGGGCGATGGTGACGCGTTGGCGCTCGCCGCCGGAGAGGGTGGTGATCGGGCGATGGGCGAGGTGATGCGTGTCGGTGAGCCACATGGATTGGTTGGCGAGTTCGATATCCTGCGGCGTTTCGAAGCCGATGTTGAAGAGCGAGTTTGCGGTGGCAACGTGACGAGCCATGAGTATGATTTCGCGCACGGTGTAGTCGAAACTGTAAGTGATTTGCGATTGCTGCGGGACAATGGAAAGCGCGCGGGCGATTTGGGCGCGGGTGAGGTTTGTGGTGGGGGTGTTGTTGATGATGATGGAGCCGGCGGAGGGTGGGAGTTCGCCGAGGAGCAATCGCAGGAGCGTGGATTTTCCGCAGCCGTTCGGGCCGACGATCATGGTGAGGTCGCCGGCGCGGAGGTTGAGGGACACGCCATCGATCGTCGGCTTTTCCTGGCTGTAGGAGAAGGCGAGGGAGTTTGCAGTGAGAAGCGTGACGGTGGCTGCGTTTGTCATTGCAACCCTCCGTTTTCGCGGCGGCGGTGGAGGAGCAGCAGGAAGAACGGCCCGCCGCAGAGTGCGGTGATGACGCCGACAGGCAGTTCGCCATGGAAGAGCGTGCCGGTGGCGGAGACGAAGGTGTCGGCGAGCATGAGAAACGCGGCGCCGGCGAGCGGAGCGGCGACGAGAAGTTTGCGATGATCCGCGCCGAGAATGGATCGGCAAATGTGCGGACAGATGAGCCCGACAAAGCCGATCGGCCCGGAAAGAATGATCGAGGCCGCGGTCATGATGCTCGCGCTGATGAAGCAGAGTTGACGAAGCGTTTTGATATTGACGCCGAGGGAGATGGCTTCTGTGTCGGAAAGGCTGCCGATGTTGAGCGCTTTGCCGGCGAGCAGCAATGGAAAATAGCCGAGAGCAAGAATGACGCCGGCAAGCGTAAGCGTCGTGGCGGTGACGTCGCTGGAAATGGTGCCCATCATGTAGTTGAGCAGGTTGAGGCGAACGTCCGGTGGAGCGAGGTGGTTGAGCAGCATGAGCAGCGCCCCGTTCACCGCTGAGACAACAACGCCGACAAGCAGAAGCGTGAGTGAATCACTACTCGATGTTCGGCGAGAGCGGGCAAGCAGAAAGACGAGGATGCAGGTGGCGATCGCACCCGCGAGCGCAGGCAATAGCGCCCCTTGTTTGAGTGCGATACGAAGAAACGGATTATTTGCGACGACGGCATAGAACGGGCCGACGACAAGCAGCCACAGAAGCACGCCGACCGAGGAGCCGCTGGAAATGCCGAGAACGTAAGGGTCGGCAAGGGGATTTCGCAGCAGCGCCTGCAGTGCGACACCGGAAGCGGAGAGCGCCAGCCCGACCAGCGCCGCGGGAAGGATACGCATGATGCGGAGCGAAAACTCATCGGACGTAGGCCAGCCGAATTGGACCGCGGAAATGCCGGGAACGCCGGGGCCAAAACAGATGCAGAGCAAAAACACGAGCGCGACCAACAGTAAGCTGATCGCCCAGAGCGAGAGATACCTTGGCAGCGTGAGAACGTTTTTCACTTGATTGCCCCCCCACCGGCGGGTTTCGTTGCCGGAGAGAAATCGAGCCGGAGCGGTTCGTTCTGATGGAGGAGGTCCGCCAGGCCGCGGACTTGTTTGGCGATTTGCACGGACGCGATGAGGGAGTCGCCATCGGTGACAAGGTAAACGCGCTTCTGCTTCACCGCGGGGACAGGCAGAGACATATAAGGATCGAGGCGCGGATCGTTTTGTTGCTGTGCGGGCTCGTCGGGAGCGCTGATGAGCAAGACATCTGGTGCGAGCTTGGCGAGAGTTTCCTTGGAGATGACGGGGTAAAAGTCGCCGACCTTCGCGGCGAGGTTTTCACCGCCGGCGACAGTAAGCATCTGATCCATGAAAGTTTTTGCTCCGGCAGCGCTAAGCGGATTGTGGTCGACGAGGTAAACAACTTTAACACGTGGCCGCGATTTGTATTCGCCAGCAATTTGATCGAGGTCGTGCTGTGCGGAAGCAATGGCGTCGTCGGCGTCTTTTTGATGGTTGCTGATGCGGCCGAGTTCACGCGTGACGGGCCAGAGGTCTTCAATCGTATCGAGCTTGAGGTTGAGAATTTCAAAGTGGTCGGAGGCGGCGAGATCGCGAAGGCGTTCGGGGAGACGGGCGTCGGCGAATTGGACGATGACAGCCGTGGGGTGGAGGTTGACGAGGCTTTCGAGGTTCATGGTTTCGTAGTCGCCGACGATGGGAATATTTTTTTGCGCGTCCGGAAGGAAAAGGGCGTCGTACTTGGTGACGCCGACGAGGGTATCCGCGGCGTTAATGAGGACGAGATTCAAAGTTGCCGCGGGAACCATGCTGACGATGCGCGGAACGGCCGGTTGCGTGGCGGGAGCGGTGGCCGGCGCGGAAGTGCGCTCACACCCAGCGAGCGTGAGCAAGGCGAATAAAAAAAGGAAAAGGATGCGCATGGGGACATCGTATGGAACCGCTATCACGGTCGCAACGACCCGGGTTGGCAACGCACAACATTTTGCTGATTTTTTGCGTCGGCAGGTGGTCGCGGGTGTACATTACTTAGGGAAAGGATTGAGCGATGGCTGATGATTTTGCATTATTGCAAGCGTATTTGGTGAGTGGGGATCAGGAAGCGTTTCGCGCCTTGGTGGATGCCCATTTGCCGATGGTTTACAGCCTGGCGCGGCGCGAATTTGCGGGCCATGACACGCACGCGGAGGACATCGCCCAGTCCGTTTTTGTGCTGCTGGCCCAAAAAGGGCGGAACATTTCGCGGCGCAAACCACTGGCGGCATGGCTGTATCAGACCACGCGTTATTGCTGTGCAAATTTGCGACGCATGGAAGCGCGAAGAATACGTCATGAAACGGAGGCAGCGATGCAAGCGTCGAACGTTTACGAAACGCGGGCACCCGATCTTGACGTGAAGGATTTGCTCAACGAAGCGCTCGCACAGTTATCGCCGAAGGAGCGTGATCTGCTGCTGATTCGGTATAGCGCTCCCGGCGGCGGAAGCTCCGTTTCACAAATCGCCGCGGCACTTGGCGTTTCACCCGACGCGGCGGAGAAACGAGTGGAACGAGCAATCGGAAAACTGCGAGCGCATTTCGCGCGGCGCAAACAACTGGCCCACACCTCCGCCATTCCGACCATGCTGGCGCTGCAAACCGGCACAACGCCGCAACATCTCGCCGCTGTCATTACAAAAGCCGCAACAAACGCAGGCCCTGCGTCGCCCGGCGCAGTGGCCCTCGTCGCGGCATTTGCCAAATCGAGCACGCTGCATCTCAAAGCTGCAACAATTCTTCTCGTCGCATCAGCCGCACTTGCCGCGATCGGCCTGACGAGTTGGCATTTCATGGGAGCTGTTCCCGTTTCAGCGGCCGCGCCGGTACCGTCGACGATGCCCGAGGCCGATGCGCTGCCAGAGTTGATTCCCGGCCCCTTGCCACAAGAGACGTATTTCGCGGACTCTTCGCGGGATGTTTTTGCTGCGGGAAATTTTGCGGGATTGACAGAGAAAGGGATGCCGCAGGATTGGTCAGCGAGTGTGGATCCATTCGCGGCGGGGAATGCGATTGGATATCCGAAACGCCCGCTGATTCGTATCACGAGCGCGAGTTTGGGGCAGAAGATTGAGATGCGCGCGGTGCTGCCGCTGAAGGCGGAATGGCGAAAGGTGGCGGTGCGAGCGACGATCGGTGTCGAACATCTTCAACTGGGCGACTCGGCGAACAGTGTTGCGGGCGTGATTTATTATCCGGTGGACGAGAAAAATGTGCAGGTTGGGCCGGGTGTCCTGCTGGATATCGGGACGCTTCCGGCGCCGTTTATGAAGATTCGCATCGCGACGCTGGATATCCCTGCCCGCGCGGCGAAGCTGGCGGTGGTGATACGTCTTTCGGATGCGACCGGCGTTTTGAATGTGGAGCGGCTGGGCGTGACGCCGGTGGATGAGAAAAAGGATGCAGATCCGTCGGCGGTGGTGGCGTTGCAGGCGGCGGTGAAAAGTGGGAATGTGAATCGGGTGGTGGAGATGATCACCGCGGATAAGCGGCTGCTGGAGTGCCGGAATATGCAGTGGGCGTGCGGGACACCGCTGCTGGGGGCGACATGGGCCGGGAAGGATGAGGTCCTCAGCGCGCTGATCAAGCTCGGGTCGGACGTGAAGGCGTGCGAGGATAGTGGCGACAATGTGGAGGGGTACTGGACGGCGGAAATGTCGGCGTGTTATCGGGGACGCTACAACTGCTTGAAGGTGCTGTTGGACGTCTCGCCGGAGGATCCAAAGAAACTGATGAACATGATCAAGCTGGGAATGCAGCAGCATCGGCAATCGGGAAGTCCGGCGGATTATCAACAATGCATCGATGTTCTGGAAAAGAAGTTTCCGGGGGTCGAAGCGGAGACGCCATCGAGCCAGTCCGCGCCGTAATGGGTAGGGGAAGATTTTCGCATTTTTTTCGTCGGTCGCGGGGCGTGGGTGTACATTACGTGTCGAAAGGACCGCGTAATGGAAGATTTTTCGTTACTGGATGAGTATCTGGCAAGTGGGGATCAAGCCGGGTTTCGCGCGCTGGTGGAGCGCTTTCTGCCGATGGTTTACAACGTGGCTCGCCGCGAATTTTCCGGCCATGAGACGCATACCGAGGACATCGCGCAGTCCGTGTTTGTACTGCTGGCACAAAAGGGGCTGAACATTTCGCGGCGTAAACCTCTGGCCGCGTGGCTCTATCAAACCACCTGTTATTGCTGCGCCAATTTGAAGCGAATGGAAGCGCGGAGGAAGCGTCATGAAACGGAGGCCGCCATGGAAGCGTCAAAAGTATCCACAGCGCCGACGTCTGATGTCGATGTGAAGGATCTCCTCGATGAAGCACTCGCACAGCTCGGACCGAAAGAACGCGATCTGCTGATGATTCGCTACAGTCCGTCAGGCGACGGATCAGCAGCACAAATCGCCGCGGCGCTGGGCGTTTCTCATGCTGCCGCCGAAAAACGAGTCGAACGCGCGATCGGTAAACTGCGCGCCTACTTCGCCCGCCGCAAACAACTCGCGCACGCATCCACGATTCCAGCGATGCTCGCACTGCAATCGCTCACCGCACCGCAGCATCTTTCAACAGTCATCACCAACGCAGCCACCAACGCCGGCCCCGCTTCGCCCGGCGCACTCGCGCTCGTCGCCGCCTTCGCCACCTCCAGCACCCTCTACCTCAAAGCCGCCGCCCTCATCCTGATCGCTTCCGCCACTCTCACCGCCATCGGCCTGACAACCTGGCACTTCATCGGTGCAACGCCCGTCTCCGCAGCCTCCGCGCCCGCTTCAGCCCTGCCCGACGCCGACGCCCTCCCCCTCTTCATCCCCGGCCCGCTCGCCCAGCGCACCTACTTCGCCAACATGTCCCGCAACGTCTTCCCTCAGGGAATCCTCACCAGCACCAAGGAAAACACCATCCCCGATGGCTGGTCCGCGTCCCCCGATCCCTTCGCCCTCGGCGTAGCTGCCTACGACCCCAAGCGCAAACTCATCCGCATCACCAGCCCCGACTTCGGAAAAAAAATTGAACTCCGCACCTCCCTCCCGCTCAAACCCGAATGGCACACAATCATGGTTCGCGCCACCCTTGCCAACAGACAACTCGAGCTCGGCGATCCAGACAAAGCCGCCGCCGGCGTCTTCTTCTGCCCCGTCGATAAAAACAACAACCAACTCGGCCCCGCCGCCTACATCTTCTTCAAGGTCGGCCAGGGCGACTGGTTCAAGGTCCGCATGACCACGCTCACCGTTCCCCCCGAAGCCGTGAGCCTCAATGTGCTCATCCGTTTCTCCGATGGAAAAGGTTTCCTCGGCATTCAGCGCATCGGCGTCATCCCCTTCGACGAGAAACTCGACCCCGACCCCGCGCAAGTCGTCGCCATGCAAACCGCGGTCAAGAACAACGACGTCCAGGCCATCACCGATCTCGCCACCGCCGACAAACGCCTCCTCGAAGGCCGCAACATGAATTGGGATTGCGGCAGCCCCCTCATCGGCGCCGCCTGGACCGGCCACCTCGAAGCCGTCCAAACCCTCCTTAACCTCGGCGCGGATATCCACGCCCTCGATGACAACGGCGACGACAACGGCGGCTACTGGACCGCCTGCACCACCGCCGCCTACCAGGGCCGCCCCGACTGCTTCAAATTCCTCTTCGACAGAGCCCCCGAAAAAACCGAATACCTCATCCCCATCATCCGCGACGGCATGCACCTCCACACCAACCCCGCCGCCAACTACCAGGACTGCCTCGATTACATCGCCCAAAAATTCCCCGCAACCACCACCCAACCGCTCCCCACTCCCTAACCTGCCCAATAATTGCGCAACCAGGCTCGAATAATTTTTATTAACTTTCGATTAGTTTTTGATAGATCATTCCGCTGTTTTTGTGCCATTTTTGCTACCAAACTTCCGCACATCTGCCATCCTGCGGTCATTCCCGCCAATATCATGGCCCCCAAACTTCAAATGAGATTTAAAAATCAAGTTCGATTCGGTTTCGTTTATTTGGCACTTCTGTTGCATGCCAGAACGGGCCGCTGAAATGTCGCTTTCTGTTGCCTATCATATCCCTCAAGTATCAGACATATGCTGCATACTATTTCTTTTACAAAGGAGTTCTCGCATGAGCGTTCAAACTGTCGCCAAAAAATTTGTCGAACTGTGCAGGGCCGGCAAAAACTTCGACGTGATGCACACGATGTACTCCCCGACAATCGTCTCCGTCGAAGGCGACGGCAAAGAAACCGCAGGCCAGGGCTCGGTCATCAAAAAATCCGAGGACTGGGTCTCCGACAAAACATTCCACGGTGAAACCGTCGCCGGCCCCTTCTACAACGGCGCAAACCCCGATCAGTTCGTCGTCTACTTCACCCTCGACATCACCCCCAAAGCCACCGGCAAACGCATCACCCTCGAAGAAGTCGGCGTCTACACCGTCAAGAACGACCTGATCATACGGGAACAATTCTTCTACGACGGCGAACACTAACCCCAAGCGAGGAGACCTCCATGAGCAGCCCACGCAAAACTGCCATCGTGACCGGCGCTTCGCAGGGAATCGGCGCAGGGGTAGTGAAAGCGTTTGTCGAACGCGGTTACAACGTCATCGCCAATTCTCGAAAAATCACCCAATCAAAGGAAGTCGCCGCTTCCGACTACGTCGCCCTCGTCGACGGCCACATCGGTGATCCCGCAACCGCCGCGTGCATCCTCGAAACGGCCCTCTCCCGCTTCAAGTCCATCGACGCCCTCGTCAACAACGCCGGCATCTTCTTCACCAAACCCTTCACCGACTACACCGAGGGCGACTTCAAATCCCTCGTCTCGACCAACCTCGAAGGTTTCCTCTACATCACCCAACTCGCCATCAAACAAATGCTCGCACAGAAAACCGGCGGCAGCATCGTCACCATCACCGCTGCCCTCGCCAGCAACCCCATCCGCAGCGTCACCGCCGCCGTCCCCATGATCACCAAGGGCGGCCTCGAAACCATCACCCGCCACCTCGCCATGGAATACGCCAAAGACAACATCCGCGTAAACGCCGTCGCCCCCGGCGTCGTCTACACACCGCTGCACAAGGACACGCCCCAAGCCGTCATGGAAAGCCTCTCCCCCATGGGCCGCCCCTCCACCGTCAAAGAAATCGCCGACGCCGTCATGTACCTGACCGACGCTTCGACCGTCACCGGCGACACCCTCTACGTCGATGGCGGCGCTCATATCGGCCGCTGGTAATCAGACGGAGCCTTCGTCATGATCACAAATGCAACGACCGCCGAAGACCGCCTCGCCAAACTCACAAAAGCCGGCCGCGAAGCGGTATACATCGCCGCACTCAACGTGTCTGCACTCACAAACAAAAAGTTCGGATGGAAATCATCCTGGAAGTGCGAGGATAAATAGCATGCTCTCTCAAAAAATGACGCGGCTCGCTCTGGTCGCCATACTCATTTTCTCCCAAACCGCACTCGCTCAGTCCAAGGAACCTGCGATGCCCCAACTCACCACCTACCACACCATCAAAGTCGACAACCTCAATATCTTCTACCGCGAAGCCGGTCCCAAAGACGCACCCACCCTCCTCCTCCTCCACGGCCTCCCCTCCTCCTCCCGCATGTTCGAACCCCTCTTCTCACGCCTCGCCGACAAATACCATCTGATCGCCCCCGACTACCCCGGCTTCGGCCACAGCGACGCACCCTCCGCCAAAGATTTCGCCTACACCTTCGACCACATCGCAGACGTCATGACCCACTTCACCGAAACGCTGAACCTGCCCAAGTACACCCTCTACATGCAGGACTACGGCGGCCCCGTCGGCTTTCGCATGGCCCTTCTCAACCCCGACCGCATCGAAGCCCTCATCGTGCAAGACGCCGTCGCCCACAACGAAGGCCTCGGCGCCAATTGGAAAACCCGCCGCGCCTTCTGGGCCGACCGCGCCGCCAACGAAGCCGCCCTTCGCACCAACCTGCTCTCCCTCGCCACCACCCGCACCCGTCACGTCGGCAACGACCCCCACCCCGAAAAATATGACCCTGATCTCTGGACCGACGAATTCGCCTTCCTCAACCAGCCCGGTGAAATCGAAATCCAAAGCGATCTCTTCTACGACTACCGCACCAACGTCGACAACTACCCAAAATGGCAAGCCTGGATGCAAAAAACCCAACCCCGCCTCCTCGTCCTCTGGGGAAAATACGACCTCTCCTTCGACCTCGGCGAACCAGACCGCTACAAAAAAGACGTCCCCTCCGCCGAAACCCACATCCTCGACGCCGGCCACTTCGCCCTCGACACCGCCGCCGGCGAAATCGCCGACCTCGTCCGTCATTTCATGGCAAACAAAAAATAGCACCGCCAATTCCATAAACCTGATTCCGCGCCCCACTCTTTGCCGGGGGTTTCGCGGGCCCCGCTGAACCGGTAATATCTACAGGCTAACCGGGGGTAGCTCAGCGGTTAGAGCCGGGGACTCATAATCCCTTGGTCGTGGGTTCGAGTCCCACCCCCCGGAATCCTTCCACCAAAACATGACCCCGGCAGGACTTGAACCTGCACGCCTCCGGTTAAAAGCCGGATGCTCTGCCATTGAGCTACGGAGTCGTTTTTCTGCTTCCATCCGAAATCCCCTCTGGCCCGAGCGGGAGTCGAACCCGCAGTGCGCGGATTTTAAGTCCGCTGCGTTTGCCGTTTCGCCATCGGGCCTCACAAAAAAAAATTGCTCTCGGTGGGATTCGAACCCACAGAATCGACCATCTCGGGATCGCGTGTCTGCCAAATTGCACCACGAGAGCGCAAATTTTTAAGAAATAAAAATGATCCCGGCGCGATTCGAACGCACAACCTTCGGCTTCGGAGGCCGACGCTCTTCCAATTGAGCTACGAGATCGCATCGCCTTTCAAAATGACCCCGGCGGGACTCAAACCCACAACCGTCCGCTTAGAAGGCGGATGCTCTATTCCATTGAGCTACAGGGCCTTTCAAAAACTGCGGCGCACGAGCCTCGAACTCGCAACCTCCTGGTTGGAAGCCAGGCGCTCTGCCCATTGAGCTAACACCGCGAAAAATCTTGCATGAAAAAAAGTGCCCGGCGGGACTTGAACCCGCAACCTCAGCGCTGGCAGCGCCGCATTCTGCCATTGAACTACAGGCACACATGCAAACCAAAATCCCAAGCGGGGCTTCGAACCCCGAACCTCCTGTTTACAAGACAGGTGCTCTGCCAGTTGAGCTACTCGGGAAAAAGAAAAAGCTCGGAGCAGGATTTGAACCTGCGAGGTGCATGCGCACTGCGGATTTGCAATCCACCGCCTTCGACCACTCAGCCATCCGAGCAATTGAAAATTTAAAATGACCCCGCTGGGACTTGCACCCAGAACCCTCCGGGTAAGAACCGGATGCTCTGCCATTGAGCTACGGAGTCGTTAGATAAAAAACTTGGACCGGGCGGATTCGAACCGTCGACCTATTCCTTATCAAGGAAGCGCTCTACCAACTGAGCTACGATCCAGTCTTCATTTCAATTGAGAACACAAAAAATCATCAACCGTCGTCCTCCTCCGTGTTTCTCCGTGTTCTCAGTGGTTAACACGTCGGCGAGGGCGGACGGGGGGGGGGAATAGCGGGAGCCGGAGTCGAACCGACTAAACACGGCTTATGAAGCCGCGGACTTGACCATTCGTCCATCCCGCAACAAATCAATCCCAAAGAAAATAGTGGCGGCAGGGATCGAACCTGCGACCCTCGGATTATGAGCCCGCAGCTCTACCGCTGAGCTACACCACTTCGAAAATCTTTTTCATAACCCCCTGTGGAAGGGCTGCCGTCCTGTGCGACAGCCCTTCCCCAACATGCCTTCTCCCGATGAGCATCACTTCAACTCCACATTCCAGTACGCCTCATCGACAAACTGGTTCCACGACGCATGCTGCACGCGAATCAACTGCGCCGGCGCCTTAAGCGCCCGCGGCTCACGTATCAACCGCAACCCAGCCTGCTTCGCCGTCTTGTCCGCCTTGCGCGAATTGCAATTCGTGCAAGCGCAAACAAGATTCTCCCAGCTATCCACTCCACCGCGCGACCGCGGCACAATGTGATCCAGCGACAACTCACTCGTCGGAAACTTCCGTCCGCAATACTGGCAAACATTGCCGTCACGGTGATAAATGTTCCGCCGATTCAGCGCCACCCGCACCTTCCGATGCCGATCAAACCGCGTCAGCCGCACCACCGTCGGAGCAGCCAGCCGCCCACGCACGAGACCCACCCAAGCATGCTTCTCATGCTCAAACTCATCCCGCAACGTGGAAAGCTCAAACCACGAACGAAAATCGTAAGTCGCCAGATGCGGATCCTCCGTATCCACAACCTCCGCCGCTCCCGTCACCAGGAGGCTCAGCGCCCGGCGAACATCAATGACGCGGATCGGCGAAAAAATCTTGTTGAGCGTGAGCACCGGCGCAGACAAAATCGCAGACACAGGAAACCTCCTTTCTAAAAAAAGCCAAATCAGGAGCGAAGCTCCGAAAGGTAATAGCCCCCACCGCAGGTGGGGGTGACAATTCTCGCAAGGGCCGAAGGCCCGACATATTTCATGATGTCATGCCCCTCCGCAGATCCTCGACGATTCAAAAAAATGGGGTGATCGATGGGACTCGAACCCATATCCCCGGCTTCACAGGCCAGTGCTCTCGCCCTTGAGCTACGACCACACTCACACCAGACGGGCTCGAACCGTCGGCCTCCCGGTCCCAAACCGGGCGCTCTACCCACTGAGCTACGG
>Ga0206973_1081_pt1 | contig 24632 bp, 22 predicted proteins | sample Alteio_BWOrgHeat_83_FD_152927 | JGI IMG/M metagenome (GOLD analysis project Ga0206973, IMG submission 152927) | Enriched cells from forest soil in Barre Woods Harvard Forest LTER site, Petersham, Massachusetts, United States -... | ecosystem: Environmental > Terrestrial > Soil > Temperate forest >...
AGTACCATCGCGTTCTGGAACAGCCTCGAACGCCGGCGCGGCGATCACCCTAAATTCGGCGGCGTGGTGCGCAAGCTCTGTCAATGCAGGCCGGACAAAAAGCTGCTTTACGAAAAGTGCATGCCAGGCGTATTCGCAGATGATCTGGATGGGCAGCCGGTATTCTCGGTCGGCGCCGGCATAGAGATCCATGACGTAGAGATCGCGTTCCGCCATGTGTTGAACGACGCGATCGAGCAGCGCCTGAAACTTATCCGGCGGAAACGGCTGATTGACTTTGCCCCAATCGACGCGGTCTTTGGTCTCCACGTCCTCCACGGTGAACTTGTCGCGCGGCGAGCGGCCGGTACGAGAGCCGGTGAGCGCAACCAGGGCGCCGTTCGCAGCAAGGCTGGCCTCGCCGCGCGCGATCGCGGTCTCGACCAGCTGCGGCGTCGACAGATTGCGGTGGACGTGTGGGCCCTCCGTCAGGGTTTGTGAATCTCGAGCGACGGTGGCTGCTCCCATGGAGATACTCCTTCTCGGGCAAACCGTTTATTGTGCCATTCGAGCATAAGGGATGGCAAAGTCCGACGCGGCCCAGGCGGCCGTGAAAGGCTTTCCCTAGGGCAGAGGCTGGGCGTCGTCGTCGGTGGGTACCAGGGGCGGCAGCTTGCTAGTATGGCCGGCTTCGTGCAGCACAGCGTCAAGGTGCTCCAGTACCTCGTCAACGCTCATGGTGTACATTTCGCGGCCGTTGTCATAGCCGGTCTCGACGGACTGTTTCAGGTAGCGGCCGGCAATCTGCGCGGCGAGTGCGTCGGTAATCACATTACCGGTGCGTTTCTTCTGTTCCACCCAAGCATGGCAGGGCATGGCGATCCACACCGGGCGCCCGCTGACGTCGAAGCGCACATCGACGGCATCGGCGTGGCGAGTGGCGATGGCCACGATATTCGCAACCCAGCGGCAGCGTAAATCCTCACCGGTCCAGCGGTCGTTCACGTGGAAGTCTTCATACATGACAACATCTAGCCTAATCGCAGCCTCTCCCGCCAGCAAGTGATCGGACAGCCAGACCCGAAATTTTGGCCTCCACTGACAAAAGAATACGGTTTCTCATGGAAAACAAATCTTTTCCACGAAACCTTCGTCCAACATCTGCCGTCAAAGCAGTTGATTTTATTTCAAAGGAGCAAATAAAGTGACTCTTACTCCCCAATCCGCTCGGCGTTATGAGGAAAAGCTTCTTGAGCAGAAGCAGTTGCTGGAGCGAGTGATGTTGACAGCTGTAGAGCAAGGTCGTGAAACCGTCGCGGAAGACACGCAGGATATAGCCGATCAAGCGGTTCTCTCATACCAAAAAGAATTACTCTTCAGCCAAAGCACGACCGGTCACCGCCAACTCATGCTGGTGCGGCAGGCGCTGACTCGCGTTCAGGACGGCAGCTTTGGTGAATGTGTTCACTGTGGCATTGAGATTGGCTCAAAGCGCCTGGAAGCCCTGCCATGGACTCCGCACTGTATCGAGTGCCAGGAAAAGATCGAAAACGGCGAGATCGAGGATCCAGTGCGCGCGGCCTGACTATTTTGGGGGACGAATCTGTCCGCGCCACAGGGGGCTCGTGCCTCCCATTCCCTTGCCCCCCGCCCGCTAGCCCCCTGCTCGTGGCTTTGACCCACCCATTCGCACGCTGTTAAACTTGAGTTATCTAAAAGCAGACAGCCCATTTAGGCATGCCTGTCTGCGTACAGCCTGTTGTCAGGCCAGTTCCCGCCCACAAGGATTCCGAAGGATCTCCATTGGATACACAGACACGTCACGCGCTAAAGCAAGATCGCTTTGTTGGGGCCACCGCCTCGAGCCTAAGTTGGTTGCAGTTGCATCGCACCAATGTCATCAAGTTCGCGGTGGCAGCTCTTATCGTCGTTGCACTCATTGTCACCGGCGTCGTAGTTTACAATACGCGCTCTAACAATGCACAAATCGCCTTCGGCAAGGCGATGGATATTTACACCACGCCGCTCCGCCAGCCTGGTCAGCCGGTCGCGCCCGGCGACGCATCCTACGCGACGTCCGCCGAGCGCGCCAAGGCAGTCAATCCGTTGTTTGTCGATGTCGCCAACCGATACGGCTGGTTCAAGATCGGCGCCAACGCGCAATACTTTGCAGGGCTCACTTATCTCGACATGGGCCAGACGGGGCCGGCAGAAGCTGCACTGCAGAAGGCCTCAAATTCGCACGATAACGCTCTGGCGACCTTAGCCAAAATGGCTCTCGCCGGCCTCTATCGCCAGACGGGCCGCGACGCCCAAGCGGGGGATCTTTATCAGCAGATCATCAAGAGCCCGACGCTCACCGTTCCCGCCTCGGCCGCCAAACTACAGCTGGCGCAGCTGTATGAGACGACAAATCCGGCTCAGGCCAAGAAGCTTTACGCCGAGATCAAGGATCAGGACAAGACTACGGCCGCCGGCCAGATCGCAGCACAAAGGCTTTCCGGTGGAAAGCAACCCTTGCAGTAGCCGCCGCCCAAGGTGTGTATTTCGACTCAACAATCGGCCGGCGTAGTGCCCCGCTATGTGGGCTTTTCTATTTCCGCGGCCGCGAGTTCTAAATCTTCGAGTTCACCCCTCCGTACTGGGCAGCCGAGCAAGTACGTGATGCTTGCCCACCTCCCGCGTTCCTCGCCCACCTCCCAGCGATAATTTTCCGAGGTGAAACCGGCGATCGACTCTCGGAGGTCGGCCTGCGAATAGGAGCGCAGGCACGACATCACGCCATCGAACCATAACGTAAATGGGATGACAGGCAAGCAGTAGTTCCAGAAGATACGCGACCACCGAAATGGCCGGATGCGCGGTACAAGCCCAAGCGCCAGCAGAGGTACAAGGAAGACCATGAGCAGGGTGCGCGCATCGCGTTTCGGTGTCTCAAAAATGGCGATGCCCTGGCCCTGGTCGAAGGCATCCTTCAGAATGGCCTTCGCTTCGTGTGGTGCAAAGTGATGAAACGTTGTAAACATCGTGCGGAATCCCGCAAGTTCGGGCGGAATGCGGGTAGCGTCAACCGGGTCCGGATGGAAGCCCACCGCATTTCCGGTCGCAACGCGAATCCGCTCAAAGGCCGGCTGGTTGGGATACTTGTCGGTAAGCAGAACTGCAGGCGCTGGCTCTCCGCTTTCAGCGAGATCGCGGGCAAGCCTGATCCATGGCCCCCCGCCGCCCGAGCACAAATCAATGACGCGGCGCGTTCCAGCCGCAGCAAGAGCATGCTGCAGCCGGGGCACAATTGGGCCATAGATATCCTGCGAACTCCACATCGCCTCCAGCCCATCGGTCATCAAATCGCGCAGAAAGCCAGGAAAGTGGGGATGATCGTGAAGTTCGAACCACTCTTTTCTTTGCACGATCTTGGTTGGCCCTCGGTGCTGTCCGCGTTGCCTTTCGGCTAATGGAATTCTAGCTGAACCGCTTCTCCGATATCCGCATTTCAGCTGGCGCCTGTTTTTCATGAGCGCAAACGCGGTATCCTCCGTCCTTAGAGCAGGGAGTTAGGAATGAGTTCTTTTCCGGGACAGCTGACCGGCTGGATGGCTCCGGCTCTGATAACTGAGAAAGCGTTGGCTTCTGAAGAGACGTTCGCGCCGGCAAAGACTTTGGACTCGACCGAGACGATCACTGCCCTTGTTGCCCACTACTCGGCGACGCTGTACCGCGTGGCCTACTCGGTGATGCGCAATGCTGCCGAGGCGGAAGATGCCGTGCAGGAGGCATTTGTGCGCGTACTCAAGCATCGCGAGAGACTTGGAGAGATTCACGACCTGCGCGTCTGGCTGATTCGTATTACCTGGAACGTGGTACTCGACAAGAAGCGCCGCAGCAAGACTCGACCCGAGAACGATGACATCGCCGACTTCGTCCGTGTCCTGCCTGCCGCGGACCGCAGAGCCGATGACTCGCTCATCTCGTCTCAGGAGCACGGGCGAATTTTGAAGCTGATCGATCGCCTGCCGCGCAAGGAGCGCGAGGCGCTCCTGCTCTCCGCCGTTGAAGAGCTTTCAACCGTGCAGATCGCAACTGTGCTCGGCACCACCGAATCGTCCATCCGTTCGCGAATTTTTCGCGCGAGGCGCGAACTCTCCGCGTTGCTGGAGAAGGAAGGAGTATCGCGATGAACCGAGGAATTTACCATGAGCAGCAGAATCACGACCAGCGTATCGACCGGACGCTGCGGCGACTGGGCTCTGTAACGCCGGCCGCAGGTATCGAAGACCGCATCTCTGCTCGTCTCGCTCGAGAGCGATCAAAGACGCAAGGCCGGAGCGCAAGCCGTGCCCGCTTCTTCGCACTTCCTCGCTTTGCCATCGGGGTGGCCTCGTCTTTGGTCGCATGCGTGGCCATCATTGCCGGTAGTGTGAACCATTCGCACAGAATTCTGCCTACGGTGCCCGGCGTCCGACTTCCCGCAGGGTCCTCCGGCATGGGAGCAGCCTCTGCCGCGCATATTGCAAATCAGCCTGTATCGGCGCCACCGCAGGGGCGTGCGCGTTCGGTGCGCCAGACGGCAAGCGGACGTGCGGTTATCTCATCACAAACGCAAAAGCCTGCCGGCGTTGCAGTGCCGAGAACTCCGTCCCCGGCATCGGGAGATGCTACTCGACCGTAGCAGCCTCGCAATTGCCCGCTATTGCGTCTCCCTCAATATTCGGACAATCACCTTAACCGTGCGTTGCAATCGATTCAAACAGCATATGCAGCAATGCGAGCACGACTGCGCCGATAAATGCTGCCCCGAAGGTCGCTATTCCAAAGCCGGGTACGAAGGTGCCGGCGAGCCTCAGCATAAGCGCGTTGATCACCAGGAAGAAAATCCCCAGCGTGAGAATACTTATCGGCAACGTGATGATTTTGAGCAGAAGTCCCAGGGTGGCGTTCAACAGGCCGATTACCAGTGCCGCAAGCAGTGCGGACCAGAAACTGGTAACGCGAAAACCCGGAACCAGGTAAGCGACAATCAATAGTGCACCGGCCTGCAGGCACCACCGCAACAGAAGACGAATCATCTTAGCTAGCCTTATTCCTTTCAAGGTAGGTCCGAGTCCCGCGCAAATTTTCTGTGAGGAAACCGGCCGGTTGTACCAGCGTACTCTAGCATGGTTTATCAAGGAAGTATGTCGCCGATACGCCTTCTCATTGCCGGCCTCCTTATATGCGCGTCAGTCCTCGCTTGCTGTGCACAGAACGCGCCTGCGAATGAGGCAGCGATTCCCGACGTGCCGACTCTCATCGGACAGGTGAAGGAACATCAGCGCAAGCTCGACCAGACTCGCGAGAATTACACCTATCGTGAGGTCGTCGTCACCCACGAGCTGGACAAGAACGGCAACGTGAAGAAGACCGAGAGCGAGGAGAACAACGTCTTCTACGTAAACTCGCACGAACTTGATCGGAAGGTAAAGAAGAATGGCAAGGATCTGAGCGCCGATGACCAGAAAAAAGAGCAGGACCGCGTCATGAAGGAAATCGAAAAGGCGCAGAAGACACCGCCCGGAACATCGACAGACAAGAATACTGTAACTATCACGCAGCTACTGGCCATCATGAAGATTTACAAACCCCGACGTGAGGTGATCGATGGACGCAGCACGATTGCCTTCGACTTTGTGGGCGATCCTCACGCCAAAACTCACGGTATGGCCGAAGATGCCTCCAAAAAATTGGAGGGAACGTTATGGATCGACGAGAAAGATCGCCAGGTCCGCCGCATGATTGCGCGCTTCGACGACAATTTCCACCTGGGTTTCGGCCTCTTCAGCGTTGGCAAAGGCAGTAACTTTACCTTCAATCAAAAGTTCGTGAACAACGAGCTCTGGTTGCCGACCGACGCGCAGGGCCATCTCATCGCTCATGCCATGGGCTTTATCGGCTACCGTGCCGACATCAGCGTGACCGACGACCAGTACCAGCGATTCCACACCGAGGCGCAACAACAACCCACAGGCAAACCTGCTGCGCAATCCTTGCAGCCCTAGTCATTCTGTTTACTGCCTCGGAATACCCGGCGCGCAAGCTCACTGAAGGCCTTCGTGATCGGACGCACTTCATTTGTCCGATAGGCGAGTTCCAGATGCGTAGACTGCGACTGCGGCCTGAGTTTGCGACACACGGTATCCGGGACGCTCAATCTCTCAACGCAGGCCGGTGCAATCGTCACTCCCAACCCGGCGCCGACCAGGCTCATGATGGTGAGCCAATGCGGCGCCTCCTGCACAACGCGCGGGGTAAAGCCGTGCGCTTCGCAGACATCGACCGTTTTCTTCCACGCAATGCCGCCATAAGAGCGCGCAAACAAGACGAAGGATTCATGTTGCAGACTCTTCACCGCGACCGTCTTTTGCTGCGCCAGAAAATGCTTCCGCGGCAGCACAACCACAAACGGCTCGGTCAACAGCACCTCTACGCTCAAGCCTTCGATCTCTCCAGCATCGCGCATGAAGCCAATATCCACCGTCCCATTCAGCAGCGCATCGACTAGTCCCGCGGTGTAAAGCTCGCGTAGTCGCAAATCCACTTGTGGATATCGTTTGCGATAGCGCTCCAGCATCTTCGGCAATGCGGTGAGCATTCCAGAGCCGATAAAGCCCACGGTCAGAGCACCCGCTTCGCCGCGGCCAATACGCTGAGCCGCGGCTACATCAGCTTCGATTTTCTTCAGCGTATACCGCGCCCGCTCCAGTAATTCTTCGCCCACCGCCGTGAGCCGCACTTCGCGCGAAGTCCGTAGTAACAGAGCATGCCCCAGCATTTCTTCCAAACGGCGAATCTGCTGCGAGAGCGGAGGCTGGGCAATGTGCAGCCGCAGAGCCGCGCGCCCAAAATGTAACTCTTCCGCGACAGCGACAAAATAGCGCAGATGCCTGATCTCAATCTCACCATTCATACATGGATCATATCAATCTCACGCAACAGGATATTGGACGTATCGCCAACTGTGCCTTACGCTTTTCATATGGCAGTCGATACCGAAATACTTCCGCAAATCGGCAGGCTGGCGCTGCGCAGGTTTCAGCCTGGCGATGAAAAGCCCTTCAAAGAACTGAATGAGGCATGGATCAGCCGCGATTTTGAGCTCGAGCCTGGCGATCACGAGGTGCTTGATGACCCACGAGGAGAGATTCTTGCCAAAGGTGGACAAATCTGCATAGCGGACCTCGATGGAGTAGTCGTCGGCTGTTGCGCCCTGGTCGCAATAGGACCCGACGAATTTGAGCTGGCCAAGATGACCGTCTCAGAGGCCGCAAGCGGCCATGGCATCGGCCGCAAACTACTCGCGTTTGCCATCGATCTTGCTGGAGCCCTGGGAGCGCGCCGCCTCTATCTCGAATCGAACACGAAGGCCGCCAAGGCGATTCATCTCTACGAAGATCTCGGCTTCCGTCACATCTCCACGCCGGAGCATGAATCGAAATACGGCCGCGCGAACGTCTTTATGGAGATGTTTCTTTAGTCGCTATTCGCGCCAATGGCGCGAAGGCCGCACACCTTGAGCAAGTTAGGGAGCACGGCCCTTCACTCTTCTCCGGCCCTTACTGCTGCGGCGGAGGAGCTTGTTCTCCCTGCATATGTTCGCGTGCATGTTCCTGCATTTTGGCCTGCATTGCCTCATACTTCTGCTTCTGCGTGGCATTCAGCACAGCCTCGATCTTGGCTTTCGAGTCGTCCTGAATCGCCTTCATCTTGGTGTGCCGATCCTGCGGTGCGAGCGACTGATCCTGCCAGAGTTGCTTCGCCTGCTGATCCCGGCTTTCAAGAATCGGCTTAATCTGGGCCTGCTGGTCGGCCGTTAAATCCAATTGTTTCGTCAGGTGCTGCAACTGCGCTTCCGGATTCATCCGGCCGCCACCGTGTCCCCATTGGCCCGGGGCTTGCTGAGGCGCAGCGTTGTCTTGAGCAAGAGCGGCACTACCTGCCAGCGAAAGCAAGCCGGTAAGTGCGAGAGTGCAAAGCATTTTCAGCATGATGTGTTGTTCCTCCAACACTTATATAGAAACCCCGCCGGTAAACGCCGGTTGCGGGTTGTTCCAAACAACTAGACGCGAGAAATCTGTATCGAGACGTCATGGTTCGTTCGTTTTCTTCGCAAAATTTATTTAGGAACACTCTTTGGAGGCATGGGCACCAGATTCGAGCGCAGCCCGCAGGCCAGCAAACCGTCCTTACGTTCCTGGGCAGGCGCCAGATAGGCATAGGCGAAAACCGCCTGATATTCATGCTCGCCCGGATAATTGCACAGCGCGCAGCTCGGCCTGTAGGAAAGAGCTGGAATCTCAAGCTCGCCTGCAGTCCACTCATAGTTCCCGTGCGCCGGAACCGTAATGTATTTCGGCTGAGCAGGAGCATTCTTAGGCTGATAGGCAAAAACCGGCCCCTTTTCGTTCACCGCATCGACGTAACTTCCCCCTGCGCCGCTCGAAGCGCGCCACAGCCAGCGATTACCAACTCGCGCGTACCAGTGCGCGCTAGACGGAACAGGTTCGGCCAGAGTAATCGTCTTGGCCGTGCCGTTTTCGATGTGGAAGAGAAAGCTTGATCCCTTGCCCGGCACTGTCTCCACAAGATAGCTGGCCTTGAAGGTGATCTGCCGAGGACAGAGTGACATGGTCGGGCCCGGCCGATGAGCCGCGGCCGTCAAATCGGGACTAGTAAAGGAGAAAGGAAGCAGAATGCAGACCGCAATTCGCAGAGCACTGGCCATCGAAGGTCGGATCATGTAAGGTCGCATGCGAGATCTGTTTCCAGACTAGCGCACGTTAGCCAGGCCGTCGCGGCCGCTGCTTCGCAGAGATCGACTTGATGACCATCCGGCGGGGCTGCGCGGCGTCAATCTGGTTCTGAGACATCTCCAGCGCCTGCCTCATCAGATCCAACACGGTGGGATCATCAAGCGTCGCCGCATTTTCGAGCACTATATGCCGAACTCGGTTTCCACTGCCCTGAAGATAGCAGTCCGGATCACGTAACTTGGTCCCGTTGATGAGGAAGAATAAACTCACCCACCGCGGGTAGAGCGCGATCGAAAAGATCGCATCTGAGGCGCGCTCCGTGGGGCTGAAGCCGATTGCCAGGGCGTTGTAATTGTCGTAGACGAGTTCGATCGCTCCCGGCAACTGCGCTCGCATCTTCCTGAGCGCCTGCCGGGCCATGGCCTCAACCTCAGGCGTGAACTTTGCGAGGAATTCATCGAGTTGTGCCTCAGCTGACTTCGCAGACTGAACATTGTTATCCGCCCTCGTCGGGCTTTTCATTGCCACCTTCTTGACTGCCCTCTTCTTGGCCACCATGGTGTGCCGATACTATCCGGGCTCAGCCGTCTCGGGCAATGCGCCATTTGTAACAGCATTTTGGTTTTCCAGGGATCGCCTCTCGGACGTATACTTCCGGCCATGCCAAATATCGATCAGCATCCGTCCGGGAGTTTTAGCTGGATAGAGCTTGCGACCTCCGATCAGACCGCCGCTAAGTCTTTCTACACTTCACTCTTCGGCTGGGAATTCTTCGACGTGCCGATGGGGCCCGATCAGGTCTACACCCTATTTCAGTTCGGAGGCCGCGATGTTGCCGCCGGATACCAGTTACAGGCCGATCAACTTGCTCGCGGCGTCCCTCCTCATTGGAACATCTACGTCGCGGTCAGCAACGCAGATGAAACTGCAGGCAAGGTGGCCGGGCTTGGAGGCACACTTCTTGCCCCTCCCTTTGATGTCATGGAGCACGGGCGAATGGCCATAATCCAGGATCCAACAGGCGCGTCATTGTCGGTCTGGCAGCCCAAGGAGCACATAGGTACGCAAGTTGGCGGAGTCGACGGTACCCTTTGCTGGGCCGACCTTAACTCGCCCGATCGGGACAAGGCTATCCCCTTCTACACTGACCTCTTTGGATGGCAGTTCGAGCCGGGCAAAGACAAGGACCTCTCCGGCTACCTGCACATCAAGAATGGCGAGGAATTCATCGGCGGTGCGACACCTTCCAAGTTCCTGCCGCCGGGAGCGCCGCCACACTGGCTGGCTTATTTCCTGACTTCAAATTGCGACGCTTTGACAGACAAGGCGAAGTCGCTGGGCGCGAGCGTGTGGGTTCCACCTTCCGATATTGAAGGGGCAGGTCGCTTCTCAGTCCTCTCTGACCCCCAGGGTGCGGCATTTGCGCTGTTCCAGTCGTCGCGCTGAAGTTGTTAAGGTGTTAAGGGGCCGATACCTGGTGGAAAGTGGCCAGGCCAATCGGGTAGGAGGCGGGATTACTCCCGCCGTCCTCCCACACCACAGGGGGTTGCCGTTCGGCGTCCGGCGGTTCATGAAACAGACTGGAAGCGTCGATGGGTATCCATCAACGAAACCAGCCCCATGCGGTCGAACCATTTCTTGGGGTAGGCATGGTTCATATGCGTGGCACCGCCGTTCCACCACAGGCTTCGCCCATTGGTGACCGATTTCCACGCCCGATCCTTGTCTATCCCAGCCTTCATCAGGTTCAGCGTTGCAGTATCTGATGAAGTGCCTATTGGATCAGGCGATCCAGCGTACAGGGAATGCCCAGGATGCGTACTCCCCGCCTTGCGGCTTCGGTATCTCCACCTTGCGCACTGCTCCAGGCATGTATTCACCCGATAACAGAGCTTGTTTTATCTTCGGCGAGTGCGCCTGCAGCCATGGCTTAAACTCCAGAACCGTGAGCCCATCGACTCCCGGTGCTCCTTTGTTTTCCATCACCCGCTGGTAGGCGCGCAGAGCATGTTGCCGCGTTCCAGCGCAGCTTCCAGAAGTCCCTGCGCTGCCTCGGGTTTCGCTTCTCCAACAGTTGCCGTACGAGTCTCGGCACCAGACGCGGCCCTGGACGGGTTCCGCCATCTGCCTCCGCGCCGGCATTACTTGCGTAAGCTTCTGCTTCTCTGACTCGCATCGAGATCCGTTGTCCTACTCCCGTGTTTCACGTTTGGCCCTTCACTCCGCTCGCGCGAAGCTAGTATGGCCGTTGCTGACTTCTGGTGGCTCATCCCCCCATCTCGCGTGACGTAGCCCTAAGGCAAACCACCAGATCTCCCCGGGTATTGCGCACCCACCTTCACGCTTATCTCTGTCGGCTTACGCCGCAACGTTCCGTGCAAGTACTGGGCTTTGCATCTATTGGCCTGCTCACCCCGCTGCGTCGCCTCTATCCGCTAGCTGTTCGTCAGAGCAGCGCTTTGCCTACAGCTTCCTCCGGATTCCACCTCACGGTGGACACCGTTACTTCCCCTTGCCGGGTGAGTAGAGGACTTACACCTCCAAGTGGGTGCGCCCTGCCGGGCGCAAAAAAAAAACAAAAAGCCCGCTCTTTCGAGCGGGCTTTTCTATGAGACTTATGCCGGCGATCACCTAATCTCCCACACACTTACGCGTGCAGTACCATCGGCCCAGCGAGGCTTAACTTCCGTGTTCGGGATGGGAACGGGTGGGACCCTCGCAGTATGGTCACCGGCAAACTTGAGGCGCTTACAAATTCGACTACGCCTTTAAACCTTGGGGGCGCTTGGCGGGCTGTTTCTCCCACAGCCCAATTCAATCCACGGGTTTTTTCTCCCGGATCAAAATCAGGCAAACTGGCGCCATTCAATCTAAATATCTCACAACGAAATCGATTGGTACATTACATGGCCTGTTGAATGTGTCTTCTGAATACTGCGCAGAATTAATTCTATGGACAAGCCGAACGGGCGATTAGTACTGGTAAGCTACACGCATTACTGCGCTTCCACCTCCAGCCTATCAACCAGGTGGTCTTCCTGGGCCCTTCAGGGAGATCTCATCTTGGGGCGTGCTTCCCGCTTATATGCATTCAGCGGTTATCACAACCGAACTTCGCTACCCAGCCGTGCCATTGGCATGACAACTGGAACACAAGAGGTTCGTCCATCCCGGTCCTCTCGTACTAAGGACAGCCCCCCGCAAATCTCCTACGCCCACAGCAGATAGGGACCGAACTGTCTCGCGACGTTCTGAACCCAGCTCACGTACCGCTTTAATAGGCGAACAGCCTAACCCTTGGAACCTTCTACAGCTCCAGGATGCGATGAGCCGACATCGAGGTGCCAAACCGAAGCGTCGATATGAACTCTTGGCTTCGATCAGCCTGTTATCCCCGGCGTACCTTTTATCCGTTGAGCGATGGCCCTTCCATACAGAACCACCGGATCACTAAGGCCTGCTTTCGCATCTGCTCGACTTGTAGGTCTCACAGTTAACCACTCTTATGCCTTTGCACTCGACGACTGATTTCCAAACAGTCTGAGAGTAGCTTCGCGCGCCTCCGTTACAATTTAGGAGGCGACCGCCCCAGTCAAACTACCCGCCTTACTATGTCCCTCTCCCGGATCACGGGGGTAGGTTAGATTCACAGCACTCGCAGGGTGGTATCTCACCGGTGGCTCCGCCAAATCCGAGAATCTGGCATCAAAGCCTCCCACCTATCCTGCGCAGCAAGAGCCATAAATCATAGTAAAGGTGTAGTAAAGGTGCACGGGGTCTTTCCGTCTAGCTGCGGGTAACCGGCATCTTCACCGGTACTACAAGTTCGCCGAGCAACTCGTTAAGACAGTCGTACGATCGTTACTCCATTCGTGCAGGTCGGAACTTACCCGACAAGGAATTTCGCTACCTTAGGACCGTTATAGTTACGGCCGCCGTTCACTGGGGCTTCAGTTCAAAGCTTCGAGCTTACGCCCTAACCTCTCCCTTTAACCTTCCAGCACCGGGCAGGAGTCAGCCCCTATACGTCGTTTTCGACTTAGCAGAGACCTGTGTTTTTGTTAAACAGTCGCCGTACGCGCTTCACTGCGGCCCACCAGAGGTGGGCGACCCTTCTCCCGAAGTTACGGGTCTAATTTGCCGAGTTCCTTAACAAGCTTTCACTCGAGCGCCTTTGGATATTCTCCTCGTCTACCTGTGTCGGTTTGTGGTACGGTTCCCAACTGCTCTCCTTAGAGGATTTTCTCGGCAGCGTGGAATCAGCAGCTTTCAGTCATACGACTTAATGTTTTGCGCCTCACTGTTAATGCCCGTCCGGATTTGCCTGAACGAACCAGCTTACGCGCATCAAGCCCCATAGCCATAGGAGGCCCTGCTTATCCTTCTGCGTCTCCCCATCGTCAAACGAGAGTTGGGAGGTCCGGAATATTAACCGGATGTCCATCAGTTACGCCTTTCGGCCTCACCTTAGGGACCGCCTAACCCTGAGCGGATTAACCTTCCTCAGGAAACCTTAGACTTTCGGCGTGAATGGTTCTCACATTCATTATCGCTACTTATGCCGGCAGGGTCTCTTCGCAACGCTCCACCAGTCTTCTCAGTCTGGCTTCACTGCTGTTGAGAATGCTCTCCTACCACGCACACCAGAGGTGTGCATTCGCTGCTTCGGTGTACAGTTTTAGCCCCGTTGTATTGTCGGCACCGGACCGCTTGACCAGTGAGCTATTACGCTTTCTTTAAAGGATGGCTGCTTCTAAGCCAACCTCCTGGCTGTCTGGGCGTTCCGACTTCCTTTCCCACTTAACTGTAACTTTGGGACCTTAGCAGGCGATCTGGGCTGTTTCCCTCTCGACTGTGAAGCTTAGCCCCCACAGTCTGACTCCCGGGCTGGTTGTCGCTGGCATTCGTAGTTTGGTTGGATTCAGTAAGCCGGAAAGCCCCCTAGTCCATCCAGATCTCTACCACCAGCGCAAATCACCCGAGGCTAGCCCTAAAGCTATTTCGGAGAGAACGAGCTATCACGGAATTTGATTAGCCTTTCACCCCTACCCTCAGCTCATCCGAGCTTTTTTCAACAAACACCGGTTCGGTCCTCCAGTGGGTGTTACCCCACCTTCAACCTGGCCAAGGGTAGATCATCCCGCTTCGCGTCTATTCCTGCCAACTTAACGCCCTATTCAGACTCGCTTTCGCTTCGGCTCGCTTACGCTTAACCTTGCTGACAAGAATAACTAGCCGGCTCATTATGCAATAGGCACGCGGTCAGGCATTTCCTTGCGGACATAGCCCTCCCACTGCTTGTAGGCACACGGTTTCAGGTACTTTTTACTCCCCTAACAGGGGTGCTTTTCACCTTTCCCTCACGGTACTGGTTCACTATCGGTCAGAAACGAGTATTTAGCCTTGCGGAATGGTCTCCGCGGATTCAAGCAGGGTTTCACGTGCCCCGCCTTACTCAGGTGCCTGCTTCGAGTCCGGATTGCTTTCGTCTACGCGCCTGTCACGCTCTATGGATCCCCTTTCCAGAGGATTCGACTAACAACCGGATTGGTAACTCTACTGTTGCAGGTCCTACAACCCCCGAGACACCGAAATGCCACGGGTTTGGGCTGTTCCGAGTTCGCTCGCCACTACTATCGGAATCGAGGTTTCTTTCTTTTCCTTCAGGTACTGAGATGGTTCACTTCCCTGAGTTCGCTTGATCCCGCCTATGTATTCAGCGGGTCATACTTGAGGTTTGCTCAAGTGGGTTTCCCCATTCGGAAATCTCCGGATATAACGCCTGTGTGCGGCTCCCCGAAGCTTATCGCAGCTTGCCACGTCCTTCATCGCCTGTTTCTGCCAAGGCATCCACCGTGCGCCCTTAGTAGCTTGACCATAGAATTAACCCCACGCAGGAGTTAACTATATGTAATTCGCCATAGCGACCCCTTCTTAACTTGCAAGAAAGAGTCGCAAGATATTCTAAAGACACTCAACTAACCAACCTCCCTGTCTCCCAGGTACGAACCTGAGGACAAGGGTGCTGCTCAGCCTTGTAATGTATTTACCCAATCGATTTCGTTGTCAAACATCTAAGGCATAGACTCTCGAGCCCATGCTCGCCCTCGGGCGAATCGAACAAAGCTTGAATCAACGTGCGATTCAAGCCCTGCCCAAAGTTCGAAGCCTAAGTAAAACTTAGACACCCAACTTCAGACAGCTCAAACGGTCGAACATGGTGGAGCTGAGGAGGATCGAACTCCTGACCCCCTGCTTGCAAAGCAGGTGCTCTCCCAGCTGAGCTACAGCCCCATTCCCTGTAACCACAGAATAGTTTTGAAGCTGAATGGTGGGCCTGGGTAGATTCGAACTACCGACCTCACCCTTATCAGGGGTGCGCTCTAACCAACTGAGCTACAGGCCCGGCATCGCCCAAAACTGCTGCCCAGATCCCCTGCGGCCCCATCTTAAAGGCACACACGCTGAGCCCGACTGCTCGTGTTCTTATTCATTCGAGAAGTTTCGAGGACCAGGTTGAACATGCAAAGCAGCTACGCCGCTTCGGACCATCGTGGAACTTGAAGAATCAGAGAAGGCTTGTATCAGAATTTCTCGTCACCCGTCAGGGACAGGTGGCGAGATTGTACATGGCAACATCCCTCATGCGCCATCGGCTTCTTTCGACGCCGGCAGTCCGCTATCGCGGAAGCATAAGAGTGCCATGACGTTCTCTCTTAGAAAGGAGGTGATCCAGCCGCAGGTTCTCCTACGGCTACCTTGTTACGACTTCACCCCAATCATGAATTACACCTTGGAAGGCTGCCCCCTTGCGGTTGGCGCACCTGCTTCTAGTACAACCCACTTTCGTGATGTGACGGGCGGTGTGTACAAGGCCCGGGAACGTATTCACCGCAGCATTCTGATCTGCGATTACTAGCGATTCCAGCTTCATGGAGTCGAGTTGCAGACTCCAATCCGAACTGAGGCCGGCTTTTTCCGATTAGCTCCCCCTCGCGGGTTTGCGACGGTTTGTACCGACCATTGTAGCACGTGTGTAGCCCTGGACATAAAGGCCATGAGGACTTGACGTCATCCCCGCCTTCCTCCCCGTTATCCGAGGCAGTCTCACCAGAGTGCTCAACTAAATGGTAGCAACTGGTAATAAGGGTTGCGCTCGTTGCGGGACTTAACCCAACATCTCACGACACGAGCTGACGACAGCCATGCAGCACCTATATACAGGCCCCTTGCGGGGCGCCGATGTTTCCACCGGATTCCTGTACATTTCGAGCCCAGGTAAGGTTCTTCGCGTTGCGTCGAATTAAACCACATGCTCCACCGCTTGTGCGGGCCCCCGTCAATTCCTTTGAGTTTCAGCCTTGCGACCGTACTCCCCAGGCGGATCGCTTAACGCGTTAGCTTCGGCACGGCGGGATTGGGTACCCGTCACACCAAGCGATCATCGTTTAGGGCTAGGACTACCAGGGTATCTAATCCTGTTTGCTCCCCTAGCTTTCGTGCCTCAGCGTCAGTTGTGGTCCAGTGAGCCGCTTTCGCCACAGGTGTTCCTTCCGATATCTACGCATTTCACCGCTACACCGGAAATTCCACTCACCTCTCCCACACTCAAGCCCGGCAGTTTCTCGTGCAGACTTCGAGTTGAGCCCGAAGATTTCACACAAGACTTACCGAACCGCCTACGCACCCTTTACGCCCAATAATTCCGAACAACGCTTGCCCCCCTCGTATTACCGCGGCTGCTGGCACGAAGTTAGCCGGGGCTTCTTCTTCCGGTACCGTCATAATCTTCCCGGTCGAAAGGAGTTTACGTCCCAAGGGACTTCATCCTCCACGCGGCGTTGCTGCGTCAGGGTTTCCCCCATTGCGCAAAATTCCCCACTGCTGCCTCCCGTAGGAGTCTGGGCCGTGTTTCAGTTCCAGTGTGTCCGTGCGCCCTCTCAGGCCGGATACAGATCACTGCCTTGGTGGGCCATTACCCCGCCAACTAGCTAATCTGCCGCGACCCCCTCCTTAAGCGAATTGCTCCTTTGACCCGTAGGTGTTATGCGGTATTAGCCCAGGTTTCCCTAGGTTATTCCCCACTCAAGGGTAGGTTAGTCACGTGTTACTCACCCGTGCGCCACTTTACTCATGGATTGCTCCACTTTCTCGTTCGACTTGCATGTGTTAGGCACGCCGCCAGCGTTGATTCTGAGCCAGGATCAAACTCTCGTTTGAAACCTGATGGCTACAACCAGACGACGGAGGTCGCTGGAGTAACCGCCCTTACAGCGCTCGAAAGGCTGCAAGGGACTAACATTGTGAGAATGATCAAACCAAGATCTTCTTCCATTCTCACGACTGGCATGTTCAACCTGATTGTCAAAGATCCGCGCCGGTAACCGCCTAAGCGGGCCGCTTGGATCGGGAATCGCAGCATAGCTGCGGCCCTCGAACTTGTTGCGCTGCATTTTTGCGCGAACTTTTCAAGACTATCGAAATTCGCGGGGCAGGTCAAGAAAAAATCTAAATATTTTCTTGCACTCCCTTGCAACACCAAACTTTGAAAGATCGCTATTCGCGCAGCCATTTGCCGCCAAAGGCAGGCTTTATGCCTGCATACAAACATGAGGAGTCCAGCTCCTCCACTTGCAATGGATTGTTCGCTCAAATGAGACGCCCAGCGCCTGTCGAACACCCGGCTCGCTTAAACTACGGCAGACTCAAGAGCCCGCACAGCGAAACCAACTTGCAACTGCTTCTCTTTCGTAACTCTTCTAATGTAACACGCCGGCATCGCTCTTGCAACCGGTCTGAAATACTTTCTACCGCTCCGCATCCGATCGAAACCATTTTCGCGGCAACAGTTTGAATACTATCATTTCCATTCCGCCTGGCAAGTGTTGAAAACAGGCTGAATCTGTTGAAAAGGCTATACGACCACACCCATCCGCTCTCCCACACAACAATTCTTGAGAACCCCCACTTTCTCACCTATCATTCCTGCACCGTCGCTTCGCCAGCTCAGGAGCCTCCCGTGAAGAAACACCTTGTCCCAATCTTCCTCGCCCTCGTCAACCTTTCCGCCTCTGCCCAGACAAGCGCTCCGCAAAAGGCAGTTATCAAGCCGGGTGACAATCTCGTGCTTGAGACTATCCCGCCTATCCCCACCTCGATCGCCGAACAGACCGCGCGCTATGGTGATTCGCGCTCTGCCGCGCTCCTCAGCTGGAACCCGATCAAGCGCGAGATGCTTATTGCCACAAGATTCGCCGACACCCGCCAGGTTCATGTTGTCAAGATGCCGGGCGGCGCACGCCAGCAGCTAACCTTCTTCCCCGATCGCGTTCTCGGAGCCACCTTCGAGCCCGTCACCGGTAACTCCTTTGTTTTTGCCAAGGACATCGGCGGCGGCGAGTGGTACCAGCTTTACCGTTACGACATGGCCAGTGGCGACATCACCCTCATGACCGACGGCAAATCGCGCAACAGCGATTCACTGTTTGAACACAAAGGCAGCCGCATTGCCTACACTTCCACCCGCCGCAACGGGCAGGACACAGATCTCTATACGATGGACATCCACCAGCCGAAGACCGACCACATGCTCGTCCAGCTCAAGGGCGGTGGGTGGGGCCCAACTGACTGGTCTCCTGATGGCAGCCACCTGCTGCTTCTCGAAGAGCTTTCCATTAACCAGAGCAATCTTTATATCGTCGACAGCGCGACCGGAGACAAAAAACAGATCACGCCTACGCAGCAGACTGGCTCCCAGATCTTCTATGGTCCCGCAGTCTTCAGCAAAGACGGAGAAGGCATCTACCTCACCACCGACCGCGATTCCGACTTCCAGCGCCTCGCCTACTTTGACCTCGCCACCATGACGCCGCGCTATCTCACGACCAGCATCCCGTGGGACGTCGAAGAATTCGCCCTTAGCGAAGACGGCAAGAACATCGCCTTCATTACAAATGAAAATGGCCTGAGCAAGTTCTACATTCTTCAAACCGGCAACAACTACGAATACCATCCCGTCGGGAACCTGCCCGCCGGCGTCATCGGCGGTCTGAACTTCCATCCCAACAGCGAGGACGTGGGCTTTTCGCTCACCTCAGCCAAATCCCCGCTTGACGTCTACTCAGTGAACGTCAAGACCGGCATAGTCGACCGCTGGACCGAGAGCGAAACCGGCGGCCTCAACACAGCCAACTTCCGCGATCCCGAGCTCATCAGCTGGAAGAGCTTCGACGGTCGAACCATTACTGGCTTTCTTTACAAGCCCGACCCTGTCAAGTTTCCAGGCAAACGTCCAGTCATCGTCGACATCCATGGCGGCCCGGAAGGTCAGTCTCGTCCAGACTTCATGGGACGCGATAACTACATCCTTAACGAACTGGGCGTCGCCATCATTGAGCCCAATGTGCGCGGGTCTACTGGCTATGGCAAAGAATTCACCAAGCTCGACAACGGCTTCCACCGCGACGACACCTATAAGGACATTGGCACTCTCCTCGACTGGATAGCCACACAAAACGATCTCGATAATGGCCGCATCATGATCATGGGCGGCAGCTACGGCGGACACATGACCTGGGCCATTGCCGCCTTCTACAACGATAAGATCTGCTGCGCCCTGCCCATCGTAGGCATGTCGAACCTCGTCACCTTCCTCGAGCATACTGAGGCCTACCGCCGCGATCTACGCCGCGTCGAATATGGAGACGAGCGCGACCCCGCTATGCGCGCCTATCTCGAAAAGATCGCGCCCATGAATCACCTCGACTCCATGCACAAACCCATCTTCGCAGTGGTCGGCAAAAACGACCCGCGCGTCCCCTGGACCGAATCACGCCAGATCCTCGACAAGCTCAATGCGCAGGGCACGCCCACCTGGTTCCTCATGGCTAACGATGAAGGCCACGGCTACGCCAAGAAAAGGAACCAGGACTTCCTCTTCGACGCAGAGGTCATGTTCATCCAGAAATACCTGCTAGGCCAGAACTAGGGCCGAAGAGATTTCCGCTGTGCATGCCCACGTTCAGCGCCTTTCGCATAAACAGCATGCCGTTCAGAATGCCGTTCAGAACCTTGCAATCGTGAGAGTTCGACACCGGTGTAGAATGGGACAATTTTCCCCATGGAGTTTCGAATGAGAAAGCTTTCATTCGCCTTGACCTTGTGGGCTTCTATTTTCTCTACCCTGCCTGGCTCTACAGACAACCGCCCCCTCACAACCCATACAAGAAAACACAAGCACACCCGCCAACTCACCGATTCACCCCAGCGGGCCAGTGATGGAAACGAAGAAAATTCCGCCCGGATCGAGGTTCTATATAGCGGCGATTGAGGGTGGCTACGATATCTATCTTGCTGCGGCGATCCAGGAGAAGAAAGTACCAATCGTGATTGTGACTGATCCGTCTAAGGCAGACTACGAAATCGCCGGCGTGTCGGAATCGGAGAGGGCTGGATGGGCGAAGATGCTGATTCTTGGCTCACAGCAATCGGCCGAACAAGCAAGTATCAAGGTGGAGAATCTGAAGACAGGAAATATTGTCTACGCCTACAACGTAAACAAAGGAAATTCGGCGCGCGGCAAGCAGAGCACCTCGGAGGCCTGCGCGAAACACCTCAAGGAACAGATTGGTCCGAACGAATAGGTGGTGACTATGCACAGAAAGCTGTTGGCACTGGCGCTCATTCTGATTGCGGGAGAATCGCTGCATGCTCAGCAGACTGCAGCATTCAAACCAGGCGCCAAGGTCTTTGTTGATTCGATGCCGGACAAGTTTGATGCCGCCTTGAAGGAGGCGATCACGAATAAACAGGTTCCGGTCACAATCGTGGACACGAAGGAGCAGGCGGACCTTGAGATCCGAGGTACCTCGGGGTCGCAGAAGGCCGGCACAGCAAAAAAACTTCTCATGGGCTCGTGGCATTCGGATGAACAGGCCAGCATTCAGGTGATCGACCTGAAGACCTCGCAGGTCGCTTATGCCTACAACGCAAACAAAGAGAACTCCGCCCACGGGCAAAAGAGCACGGCGGAGGCCTGTGCGAAGCATTTGAAACAGGCGCTCGAATCGGGAACCAAATAATCCACTGTCGAGAGCATGACAGGACTGGACGATGAGCCTTTCTATCGCCTGAGATTCTAATTGCTCTTCATTACCTCGATTGGACTATCCGTTAACCCTAAACGTATTTAGCAATCACGCCCAGGTCCGTCAGCCCATTCACAAAGAACTGTACCGCCAGCGCCACCAGAAGCAGGCCCATAATGCGCACCAGGATGCGAATGCCCGTCTCGCCCAGCAATCGACGCAGGCGGTCCGCACCATTGAGGACGCCATAACTGGCCAGAGCCGTAATGCTGATCGCCAGTAGAATTGCGACCATCTGCCATTTATTCGGCGACGCCCCCACCAGCACCATCACGCTTGAAATCGCGCCCGGCCCAGCCAGCATGGGAATCCCCAACGGCACGATACCCGCATCTTCCTTCGCGGCTGCCTCCTCGGCATCATTCGACGACTCCTGCGTAGGCGAGCGCCTCGCCTCGATCATATCGATGCCGATCAGCAGCAGAATGATCCCACCTGCAATCTCAAAGGCCGGCAATGTGATGCCGAACATCCTGAAGATTAGCCGCCCTGCAATCGCAAACGCCGTCAGCACGATAAAGCACGTCAGCGACGCCTTGACAGCCATACGCCTGCGCCGCGCAGCATCCGCCCCAGCGGTGATCGCAATAAACGAAGGAATCGCGGCAAAGGGATCGACCAGGAAAAAGATCGAACTTAGAGCCAGCACCGAAAACCGTACGTAGGTCGAGTGCAGTTCATGCGCAACCGCACTTGCGGGTCCAAAGATCGCCGCCCAGATCGCGCTGTCAATAACCCCATGCATAACCCTGACCTTACCTCATCCTGTATTCCGGCCGTCAATCCATCGCGGCAATTCATGCAAAGACTGTCGTCTTTCTGAAAGCCTGCATGCCTCTCTAGATCATGGACATAATCAGCCGGAAAAGCTCCTCCGTGGGAAGTGCGGGTCTTTTTTCCCGGATTTCGAGTCAAAAATTCACGCTGCATCGGTAGGTAGACGACTACCCTGCGAAGGGCAAGTTTCTAGCACTTACGCTTAAGGGCTCAAGGATGAATGATTTACTGCATCTCCCGACTTTGGTCATTCGCATGCACTCATGAAGCTGCGTCGAGAGCTTCTGCCCGCGTTTCGACCTCTTGGCGTGCGTTCACATTGAGAGAGCAAGCATCCCATGGACATTCAGCAAGTTGACTCTTACAATTTTTCGGCTTCAATTCCTCCCATCCTCCTGGCAAGCGATAGCCCACGCGGCGGAGAGTTACTGCATCGCAACCTTCAGCAAGAAGGCTTCCGTGTGCATCTTGCCCCGGGATATCAAGACCTCGAGCCCATCTGGCAGCAATGCCGTCCCCCCATGCGGCAGCACCTGGATGGTGTCGTGCTGCTTGAGGTTTCAAAGCTGCAATCAGTCGAAGCCGCCGTCGACTTGGCCATGCGTCTCAAGCGCCGCGATGCCCGCCAGTTCGTCGGCTACCTCGCTGATCCTATCCTTCGCACCAGCGGTCTCGCCGGAGACGCCATCTTCCCGCGCAGCACGCATCATCTTCCCCAGGCTCTGCACGACTACTTCCGCATCGAAGATAGCCTCTAATCAACGCGCGATCCCGGCCCCATAACGGGTGATACCGGACAAAATCTGAGGGAAAGTTACAGAAGTTCTCCAAATTCCACTTTCCCAATTCCTCGCTCCCAATCCGGCCGCGCAGTCGTTCTATAATCAGTTGTTCAGAAGAAAAGGAGCAGGCAAAAGTATGCCTATTCAGCCCACCGCCAAAATCTGGCACAACGGCAACTTGATTCCTTGGGACAAGGCTCAGATCCACGTTATGAGCCACGTCGTTCACTACGGCTCATCTGTCTTCGAAGGCCTCCGTTGCTACGGGCAGCCCTCCGGTGCCGCCGTCTTCCGGCTGCCAGAGCATATGCAGCGCCTGCTCGATTCGGCCAAAATTTATCGGATGCCAATGGCCTATTCACTCGACCAGCTTTCTACTGCGGTCGTCGAAGTCATCGAGGCAAACGGGATCGCCCCCTGCTACATCCGCCCCATCGCCTTTCGCGGATACGGTGAGATCGGCGTCAATCCCAAGCACTCGCCGGTCGACGTCTACATTGCAAACTTTCCGTGGGGTAAGTATGTCCCGGGCGACGCTGCCGACGTCTGCATCTCCTCTTGGAACCGTTCCGCCCCGAACACTACGCCTTCACTTGCCAAGGCGGGCGGAAACTATCTCAACTCGCAGCTCATTCGAATGGAAGCCGACGTCAATGGATACGTCGAAGGCATCGCCCTCGACGTCAACGGATACCTCTCGGAGGGCTCTGGGGAGAACCTGTTTATCGTGCGCAACGGCGTCATCTACACCACGCCGCTGGCCAACTCCGTTCTCTCGGGCATCACCCGCGATTCGATCCTCACGCTGGCCCGGCACTTCGGCATGCCAGTCGTTGAACAGGCCATGCCCCGCGAGTTGCTCTACATCGCCGACGAAGTCTTCTTCACCGGAACAGCTGCGGAGGTCACGCCCATCCGCTCCGTCGACCGCATCACCATCGCCGACGGTAACCCGGGACCCATCACCCGCCAGCTAGCCGACGAATTCATCGGCATCGCCAACGGACTCCGCCCCGACCGTTACGGCTGGCTCACGCCTGTCAACGTCAACGTGGAGCAGCCGGTTTCGGTGTAGGTAAGTACAACAGTTTCAGCGAAATAAAGGGCAGCCTGCGGCTGCCCTTACTGTTGTGATTGTCCCCTGCAATAATCACTTGCCCATTGCCTCTGAAGGCACGGAAAATCAAACTGAACCATATCTTGGCGATCCTGCAGCGGACTGCCCGCTATACTAAGAACAGCCGGTTCTTCTGCTGAATCAATCTCAAAGGTTGTGCCTAAACCATGCTGTTTCGGAAGTCCATTCTCGCCGCCGCAGTTCTCGCGCTCCTCGCCACTACCGGCCTCAGCGCGACCGCCGCGGACACCTCGTCAACCGCACCCGCCTACCGTCTGCATCTCTACCACCTTCACACCGGCGAACACCTCGACATCGTCTACCGCATCGGCGACCACTACCTGCCTGAGGCCGTCGCTGAGCTCGACCACTTCCTGCGCGATCACCGCACCGGCGACGTAAAGGACTATGACGTGAAAGAGTTCGACCTCCTTCATGACCTGATGACCAAGCTTGGCCACCCCAATGGCGTGATCGATATCGTTTGCGGATACCGCACCCCGTGGAGCAACAACTACCTCCGCCAACACGGCCACGGAGTCGCCGAACACAGCCAACACATGGAAGCCAAAGCCATCGACATCCGCATCCCCGGCGTTCCCACCGCCCAGGTGCGCGATACCGCGCTCGCCATGCAGCGCGGCGGCGTCGGCTACTACGCACAATCAGACTTCGTCCACGTCGACGTCGGCCGCGTCCGCCACTGGTAGCTAGCTAGCCGATCGAACCCCAAATCCACTCCCAACGGGAGTGCCCGAAAGGTTGATACCAGGATGGCGCCGAAGGCGGGCCCGCCCGTAACAGCCAGTTACCCTGGGTACGGAGGCCCCTTGGCCAGCACCGCGTTCAGGCTCTTGTCGTGCCCGTAGATGTCGTCGAAGAAATGCACTGACCCGTCCTCCTCGACTACAGCTGTGAGGTAGAAGATCACTACCGGAACCGGCGTCTTCAAATTCACCTGCTGGTTATCCGGCCCCGCCTGCATCGCCTGCTGAACCTTTTCCAGCGTCCACGGCGGCTGATCGCGTAGGAGATATGCGGCCAG
>Ga0206973_1082_pt1 | contig 24613 bp, 17 predicted proteins | sample Alteio_BWOrgHeat_83_FD_152927 | JGI IMG/M metagenome (GOLD analysis project Ga0206973, IMG submission 152927) | Enriched cells from forest soil in Barre Woods Harvard Forest LTER site, Petersham, Massachusetts, United States -... | ecosystem: Environmental > Terrestrial > Soil > Temperate forest >...
TTCTATAAACGCGTACAGCCAGGAAAATTCTCCTTTTTCAAGGTATGGTGTAGGTGATCTGTATCCGCAACAAAGTATAGCTTCACGTGGTATGGGTGGTGTAAGCGCGGCATTTACAAGTACGCAGGCTATCAACACAATCAATCCGGCCAGTTACGGATACATAGGTATTGTAACTTACGATTTTGCCTTGAGTATTGATTCCCGAACGTTGATAAATGCTTCACCGGTTGAGAAATATAAATCGGTTAACTTTCTTCCTTCATATCTGCAGTTAGGTGTTCCATTAACTAAAAAAAAGAATGGCGTTGGTTTGGTATTTGGTATAAGGCCTTATACCAGGATTAATTATAGTGTGAACGACGGAACCCGCATTACTTATCCCGGCACCGGTGTAACAGACAGCGTGCAACAAATTTATGGAGGCAATGGTGGGTTAAACCAGGTATTTGCAGGTTTGGGTAAAACATGGAGAGGTAAAAAGAATCAATTAAACGCAATCAGCATAGGCTTTAACGGCGGTTACGAATGGGGGCAAAAATTTACAAGCACTATAATTCAGTTCCCTTCTGACAGTACATTTGAAAACTGGTATAGCTCTAACTCAACAGATACAACACGCTTTTGGGGCTTATTCCTTAACCCGGGAATAATGGTAAATTTTCTTGTAAAACAAACTACAGACCCGCTAACAAAAATAAAAAGTTCTTATGTGTTGGGGCTTGGTGCTTCAGGTACGCTTGAACAGGATTTGAAGGCATCAAGAGATGTTACAAGGCAAACATTCAGCTATAATACTGATGGGAGTCTAAAGCCTATCGACAGCGTTTATAAAGCATCCGGGCTTCATGGCAAGGTAAATATCCCGATGAATTTTAATGGAGGCTTTATGCTGAACAAAATGCTTACCAATGGTCCATACCAGGCGAAAAAATGGGGAATAGGTGTTGATTATAGCTATACGCCATGGTCTAAATATTTATTTTATGGCCAGCCTGACCAGGTTATTAATAGCTGGTTCATTCGCGGAGGTATTGAATATTCACCTAATCCGCTTGGAAGTAAAAGTACTTTGGCCACCGGCATTTACAGGTTTGGATATTATGACGGTAAAGATTACATAGATGCAGACGGCAATGGTTATAAAGTGCGTGCCTTTACATTCGGTTATTCATTCAATCTAAGAAAATTTCATTCATACGATAACCAGTTCACAATGATAAATACCGCCTTTGAATTTGGTAAAAGAGGCAGCAGCGTAAATAATGTGACTGAAAACTTTTTTAAAATATCCCTTGGTTTATCTTTAAGTGATATTTGGTTTATCAAGCGTAAGTATGATTAATCGCAACATGCATAATACATTCTTAAAGGCAGCCTTCTTAACCGGCTGCTTTTTTATATCTGCATGTCACAACGATTACCAGGAAGTGCAGGATCTCGCCAAAAAAAAGATACCGGTTGATAAGGTAAGTAACGTAGAAAGTTACCTGAGCCAGGGTGGTTCTGTTAAAGCAAAGCTTACTGCGCCGCTTATGACCATAACACAGGCAGACACGCCTAGAACAGAATTCCCTACAACATTGCATGTTGATTTTTATGACACCACAACAAAAGTGCAAAGCAGGCTGTTTGCAAAGTATGGATTGTATTACACCAACAAAAGGCTTGTGCTACTGCGCGACAGTGTAATAATAATTAATGTTGACGGAGACACATTAAACTGCGAAGAATTATGGTGGGACCAGGATAAGGCATTAATTTATACAAACGTTCCGGTACACATTCGCAAGCCCGATGAAAGTATTGATGGCACAGGTCTTACAGCCGATCAGAATTTTAATCATTGGACCATTACCAACGCAAAAGGCCCTATCAATGTGCCCGACAGCACATTGCCTTCAAACTAATATTTATTCTGATTATAAAATGATTTAATGTGTGCGATCATATCAAACATTAAAAGCTATTTTAGCCTTTCAAATAGCTGTATGAAAAAAATTGCATTCATATTACTGCTTACCGTTTACTGTTCAGTGTTCACGTTTGCACAAGATCCTTGGATAATTAAAGCAGATAAAATTGATCCTTCAAATTATTATGGTATAACAGTAGCAAACGGAATGATAGGAATTGTTTCTTCACCAGAACCATTCAAAGTAAAAGATGTAGTGCTTGCCGGCGCTTATGATCTTTATGGCAGAGGAAGAGTAAGCAATTTTTTGCGCAGCTTCAATTTGCTGAATATGTATTTGGAGATTGATGGAAAGCGTTTGGATGCATCATCTGTTACAAATTTCAAACAGCAATTGGATATGCATCATGCATCATTCACTACAAGTTTTGATTACGGCGATAAAGCTTCTATTCAATATACTTATTATGCATTACGCCATTTGCCTTTTACAGTGTTGATGAACATCAGTATCACTGCAAAAAAAGATATTAATATAACTGCTGCAAGTGTAATGGAAGCGCCCGATGCATTACGTGATGTTGAAAATTATTATAATGAAATTAACCGGCCGCATGTAACCATTTCATTGCTTACATCGCAGGCAAAATCGCCCACAGGTAAATTGTTGATGTGTGCATCCAATACGTTTTTATTTAATGAACCACATGGCAGCGAACCAAAAGTTATTCATGAAATGTGGGACAACAATATGCACCTCATGAAATTCAGTAAAACCATTAAAGCCGGAACAACTTATTCGTATTCCGTTGCAGGTTCATCTATAACATCAGCGCAACATGCTGATCCATTAAATGAAGCAGAACGCATGACGATTTTTGCAAAGCTTGAAGGAAAAGAAAGGCTGATGAATTTTCATAACAAAGCATGGGATAGTTTATGGACGAGTGATATTGTTATTGATGGTGATGCGCAATCGCAACAGGACGTGCACAGCATGTTGTATCATTTATATTCTTTTTCAAGAGAAGGCACAGGTTATTCATTATCGCCTATGGGTTTGAGTGGTTTGGGTTATAACGGCCATGTTTTTTGGGATGCTGATCTGTGGATGTTTCCTGCGTTGTTGGTGATGCATCCTGAGTTAGCGAAGAACATGATTGATTATCGTTACAACCGTTTGGATGAAGCAAAGCACAATGCTTTTTCGCATGGATATAAAGGAGCAATGTATCCATGGGAAAGCGCTGAAACAGGTGTGGAAGAAACACCGGTGTGGGCATTAAGCGGCCCGTTTGAACATCACATAACAGCAGATGTTGCGTTGGCTGCATGGAATTATTTTTGCGTTACACAAGACACTGCATGGCTGCGCTCAACAGGCTGGCCGGTCATTTCATCAACTGCAGATTTCTGGACGAGCAGAGTTGAAAGAAATGGGCCTCATCAATACGATATAAAAAATGTTGTGGCAGCAGATGAATGGGCTGAAAATATTGATAACAATGCATTCACCAATGCAGCAGCTATTGCAAATTTGAAAGCAGCTATTGCAGCTGCTGATATTTTAGGTTTGAAATGGAACAACGATTGGCAAACAGTTGCAGACAATATTCCTATTCTAAAAATGAGCAACGGTGTTACGCAGGAACACGCCCAATATAAAGGCGAAGGCATTAAACAGGCTGATGTGAATTTGCTGGCTTATCCTTTAAAAACAATTACAGACACAACGCAAATACGTAAAGACCTTGAGTATTATTCAACGCGCGTACCGAATGAAGGAACGCCTGCAATGACGCAGGGAATTTTTGCTTTGTTGTATTCGAGATTAGGCGATGCAGACAAAGCGTATCATTGGTTTAAAGAGGCGTATGAACCAAATTTGAATCCACCGTTCAGAGTGATCGCAGAAACAAAAGGCGGAACGAATCCATATTTTGCAACAGGCGCAGGCGGTATTTTACAAAGTGTTTTAATGGGCTTTGGTGGATTAGATATTACGCCGCAAGGTATTACTCAAATAAAAACTGCATTGCCAAAACAATGGAAATCATTAACGTTGAAAGGCATTGGTCCTGATAAAAAAACATACACGATTAAGTGAATTTTATGCAAAGAGCTGAAGAATTGAAGGCACAAAGAGCATTGGATGAAGTTGCTGCCATAAAAAAATGCAGTACAAGCGAGTGACACAACCGTGCTCAATTAAAATACCGAGCGATGACTACCTAAGAAAACCTCTTGCTAAAAATATTTATCACTTGAAAATAATGTGAATTAAATGTAAATTATTATTAGGTTATTTAATTGTAGTGTACGTATCTTCCTCCCTTGAAAGCCTTATAAATAAAGGTTTTTAAGAAATAATATTAACTCTTTAAATTTTACAACATGGCAACAGCAAAAAAAGCCGCTCCAAAAAAAGCAGCAGCAAAAAAATCTGCAAGAAAACCGAATGCAGCATTTATGGCGCCACTTGCACCAAACGATAAACTGGCTGCAGTAATTGGCGACAAGGCATCTCCACGTACAGAGATCGTAAAAAAAATCTGGGATTACATTAAGAAGAATAGCTTGCAGGATAAGAAGAATAAACGCATGATAAATGCAGATGCAAAATTGAAACCGCTATTCGGTAAAGACCAGGTATCAATGTTTGAACTGGCTAAAATAGTAAATGACAATATCAAAAAATAAAGTTGCTTGCTATCAAAATATATTTACTGCGAAGTTTAAAAAGCTTCGCAGTTTTTTGTTTCATAAATATTGCATTGCATAAATTTTAATTCTACATTTTTGAGTATGCTTCAAGCTTTGAAGGTTTGAGAATTTTCAATCTTTTTCCCGAATAACGAATGATCTTTTGTTTTGCAAACTCTGCAACTATTTTAAAAAAAGTTTCATAAATAGTTCCTGCAAATGAAGCTACATCCTGCCTTGTAAGTGTTATATCAATAAAGCCTTCATCATCTACACCAAACTTTTTTTGCAGCATTAAAAATGTATCCGCAATGCGGCCACGAACATCCATCAATGCAAGGTCTCTTATTCTTTTTTCAGCATCCTGTAATTCATCAGCATAAAATATCATTAGCTGTAATGCGAAATCAGGATTCAACTGTATTGAACGCAGAAAAAAACCACGTTCAATAAAACACGCAGTTATATCTTCCAAAGCCGTTGCAGTAACAGGGTAAACAGTATCGCTGCCCAATCCGCGATGACCAATAACATCACCTTCTTTTGCAAAACGTATTACCATTTGCCTGCCCTCAGACCAAAGCTTATGTACTTTTAGTTTTCCCTTTTTCAAAAAATATATTCCTTTAACTGCATCACCTTCTTTAAACAATTGCTCACCTTTTTTAAGCTGAAATGTTATTTTAAATTCTTCTATCGAAGGAATCCATTCTTTCAAACAATACCTGCATAAAAAACAAATTCCGGGATCACAGTTTTTATGACTGATCACATTCATAATTCAATAATAATAAAAAATATTGAAGTGATTGCAGGACTTAATTATTGTATGAAAATATATTAAATAGCTAAAATTATATTGATAATTTAATAAAATATATTCTATACTATATTTTTGCATAATTCAATTTAAGAAATGATCCGCAATAGTGGTATACAGGTATCTCCTACATTAGAAGATATGATTCAACCTGACCCCTTAGCAGAACGCGGGCAACCTGTAACAGGAAGGGTATTTTTTTTGAGCCTCCAGGCAGTATTAAACGCATTGGTTATAGGCGTAATAGCAAAGGGCCTTGTGATGCTTATAGATTTTATTACCAACTTATCTTTTTACGGAAAGATATCTTTTCAGCCGGCAACACCTTTAAACAATACACTGGGCTGGATGGTAATTCTTGTGCCCATTGCAGGAAGTATTATCGTGGGCATTATGGCAAGATTTGGTTCTTCTGCCATACGTGGCCATGGCATACCGGAAGCCATGGAAAAAATTATTACAGGTGAAAGTAAAATTCCTGTAAAACTTACTTTTTTAAAACCGATCTCAGCAGCCATATCTATAGGAACAGGTGGGCCATTTGGCGCAGAAGGACCTATCATAGCAACAGGGGGAGCTTTTGGTTCGGTAAGCGGACAAATAATGCGCATCTCATCCGGCGAAAGAAAAATAATGCTGGCGGCAGGAGCATGTGCGGGTATGGCTGCAATCTTCGGGAGTCCTTTGGCGGCTATTTTGCTTGCCATAGAATTGTTGTTATTTGAGTTTTCTCCACGATCTGTAATACCTGTTGCTTTATCCTGTGCCGCAGGCGCAGCAATGCACCTGGTGTTCTTTAGCAACGAACCGGTTTTTAAAATGCCTGACATTCCAATCGCTTCCGGCATTGCATTAACCACTTATGTGGTTATGGGAGCGATCACAGGCATAATTGCAGCAGGTGTTTCCAGGTCGGTTTATTTGTTGGAAGATTATTTTGAAAAGCTGTCAATTCATTGGATGTGGTGGCCGGCAATTGGTGCTATCGCCGTTGGCGTAACAGGTTATTTTGCACCCGCAACTTTAGGGGTTGGTTATTCAAATATCACCAGCCTGCTTACAGGTGCATTACCATTAAGCATGTTGCTTATACTTTGTTTTCTGAAATATACTTCGTGGGTTATTGCATTAAGCAGCGGAACATCCGGCGGTACATTAGCACCTTTGTTTACGATTGGTGGCGCAACAGGTGCCTTGCTCGGAATGCTTGTATTGAAAATATTTCCGGAAAGCGGAATAAATACAGCCACTGCCGCGCTTATTGGCATGGCGGCAATGTTTGCAGGCGCATCAAGAGCGATACTTACGTCAATCGTGTTTTTATTGGAAACCACCGCTCAACCTCATGCATTGCTGCCTTTGATAGGCGCGTGCACTGCAGCGTATTTTGTTTCTTTCTTTTTAATGAAAGGAACTATAATGACTGAAAAAATTGAAAGGCGTGGGGTTCGCGCTCCCAATGCTTACAAGCCTGATGTTTTGCAAAATATAAATGTGCTGAATGCAATGGATACTGCACCGGTATTGATTTGTATTGATAATAAGATAAAAGATATTGAGCAATGGTTGCTGGATAATGTAAGCAGCTATCAAAATAATCTTTTGATCGTGACTGATACAGATGAAAATTTTATTGGTTATGTTGAAACAGGCAGGTTGTTTACTACAGATGCAAATAATACTTCTTTAATACAAACCATTACTTCAAAAGACCTTCCTGTTGTATACGCTCAACAAAGCCTTGCTTTTGCATCAGACATGATGGGTAATTGCAATATGCAGTGTATTGCAGTAATTGATATTGCAAGAAATAAAAAAGTAACAGGTGTTATTACCGCTAATGATATTTTACAGGCTTACAGTGATCATCACAAAGAAGAGAATAATTATCATGTTTCTATTTCTGTAAAGAGAAGAACAAGAAAGTTATTGATAAAAGGAAGGTCATTTATGCAGTCAAAATTCTCAAAAGAAAATGCATAACAATTAATAACCTTAAAACATTTTTGTATGAATTACGATTATGAACAAACAGAGTTTTCAAAGGCAGTTTTATCGGGATTGCTCGCAGGAATATTTGCAACATTCGCCAACCTTATTTTCAATTTTGTATTTCGCGATATAACGCAGTATAATCCTTCATCAATTATTAATGTATCCTCCATTATTATTATTTCTGTATTGCTGGTAACAATTGCCGGAGTGATATTTTATTTCTTCCATCATTATGTAAAGGGTGGTAGTATTTTATTCAGGGCATTTTTTCTTGCGCTTACTGCAATAGCTATCTATTATGCAATGCAGGTGCAGCTTTCAAGTGATGCAACTGTTTCAAAACAGTTCCAGGAATTGCTTTCAGGCGTTATAATTATATTAGGCGGCTTTATTGTTTTCTACGTGCCTTATTTATTTGATCACGAAAAAGTGTATAGCTGATTGCTATACGCATTTCCACAATACATCGGCAAACCATTGCTTTGAATCATAAAAATATTCAACAGGTTTAAAACCGCTGAGCCTTGACATTTCATTGGTTTGATTGATTGAATATTTGGTTGATATTTCCATATCAATGGTTTCGTTTGCATCAAAGTCTATAAACTCAGTGTCGCCAATAAAAACGCGTTGTTTTTTTTGTGCTTATCAAATAACTTTTGCATTCACCGCTTTCAGGATTATAAACAGGAAAATGCTTATAATTTTCAATTATAAAATCAGCATTCAGCTCTTTGTTTATTCTTCTTAATAAATTCAGATTGAATTCTCGTGTGATGCCTTCTTTATCGTTGTAAGCATTCAAAATTATCTGCGGATCTTTCTTTAAATCAAAGCCAACCAATAAACAATCACCTTTATTCAAACAGCTTCTCACTTCTTTTAAGAAAGCAATTGATTCAGCGTAGTTCATGTTGCCGATATTGCTTCCCATAAACAACACCAACTTTCTTCTTGAAGAAATTTCATTTGAACGTTGCAGCATCTCAATGTATTCTCCGTTCAAACCATACACATTCAAACCAGCAATTTGTTTGGGCAAATCCTTTTCAATGGTATCTATTACATGCTTTGAAATATCAACAGGAAAAAATGTAAAGTCTTTATCTATATTAAAAATTGATCTTAGTAAATGAATTGATTTTGTGCAATCACCTGCGCCTAATTCAACTACATCAAAATTGTTTTCAAGCTTTGCAATGGTTGATGCAACCTCACCTGATTGTGTTTGCAAAATTTCCATTTCACAATTAGTAAGATAATAGTCATCACAATTCATTATTTGCTGAAACAATTCATCGCCGCGCTCATCATAAAAATATTTTGAATCAAGATGTTTAGGCGATAAATGCAAGCCATACATTACATCTTTATAAAATTTAGTAGTGCTTTTTGTGACAGTTGCAAGCTGCATAAATTTTTATTTGTTGATGATTAATAAAGAAAGCTGCGAGCTTATTCTATTTAGCCAATCTTATGCCTGTATATTGCCATCGCAAGGGCGGATGAAAAAAATTACGATAAGTGCTACGGCTATGATTTGGTGGCGTTACTTCACTGGCGCCGCGCAACACTTTCTGATTCACCATAAACTTACCATTATATTCACCAATTGCGCCGGGGGCTTTCGAAAAACCAGGATAAGGAAGATAAGCGCTCTCAGTCCACTCCCAGCGCCTGCCCCAGTTAAATTTTGTGGCAGCAACTTCCCATTCTGCTTCTGTTGGCAAACGCAAATTTTTCCACGAAGCATACGCATAGGCTTCATAAAAACTAATATGACAAACAGGTTCATTCCAATCAACAGGCAGTAAACCATTCAATGTATAATTCATCCATTCGTTATCTATCAAATGCCAATACATCGGCGCCTTAATTTGGTTTGCTTTCACCCATTCCCAACCTTCCATATGCCAGTAAACAAAATTTTTATACCCACCTGCGTTGATGAACCCCAAATATTCTTTGTTGGTTACAAGCTCATCTGAAATTGAATACTCATTCAGATAAACTTTGTGACGATTCAACTCATTATCAAAACAAAAACCTTCGCCTTCAAATCCAATTTCATACACAGCTTCATCAATATGTATCCATTCATTTTTTGTTATTGATGATGGTTTTTTCTCTTCATGATATAAAGCAGGAAACAAAGGATTGTTGCCTAAAATATATTTGATATCGGTTGCCAGTAACTCCTGGTGTTGCTCTTCATGATTTAATCCGAGTATAATCAAATCATTCAACTCTTTGCTGATATTATTTTTAAGAAAGTGCAACATACCTTCATCAACATGCGCGCGATATTTATAAATTTCTTCAACAGATGGACGACTTAAATTTCCACGGTCCGTTCTTACAACTCTTACACCTGCCGATTCATAATAACTATTAAAGACACAATTATAACTCGGATTGAACTGCTCGTAATCTTCATCATTTGGTTTCAATACAAATTCTTCCCAAAACCATGTTGTATGGCCAAGATGCCATTTGGGCGGACTAACATCAACAACCGGTTGCACAACATAATCTTCCGTTTGAAGATTAGCGCAAATGTCTGCCGAGCGTTTGCGTAACTGCTGGTAGTGTTCAGATAGATTCATCATTTAAAATTAAAAAGTCAAAAGTGAAAAGTCAAAATCGCTGTAATACTTTTTGAATTCTTACTTTTTAATTTTGACTTTGATTTATATAATCAGTCAACTCACTAATTGAATGTACATTCAGTTCATTGCTTTGTTGTCGTCTCATCATTAAAGCATACGCATTATTGAACCCGATCGGTTTTAACCAAACCAAATTATATTTCTTTTTGAACTGATCGGCTACATAATTGTACACGCTGTCTTCATTTTGTTTTAATTGATTCAATGTTGCTGACGATGCATTTAAAATCGCGAGCAATCCTGTTCCTGTATATTCAGGATACATATCAATCTGGTTATTCGTCATCGCATCAAAACAAATTTTAGTTCCTCCCAAACCTGTTTTTGTATCTACATTCAAATCAGTATAACCTTTAATCAGCATTGAATACATATTGATCAAAATATATTGCTCACCAAAAATTTTTGATCCCAAATGAATGGTGCCTTTGTTTCCATTACGTGGTTGTCTATATAAATTATTTTTAATTAGAAAATCTTTTGCCACTGCTTCCGGCGAACGCCTTAAATAATCAACTTCATAGTTCAATTCCGTCATGATGGAATCATTTATTTTACCGGAAAGCAGGTTCAACACATTTTCAATTTCAGGGTATTTCTGCAATACATCATTTCTTATTAAAGGCGCTGCATAATATGGCGGAAATATTTTTTTATCATCGTTCAAAATAACCAGGTCAAACGCCCGCAATCTTCCATCGGTACTATAACCGCTTATTATATCCAGCTTTTTTTCGTACGCAGCTTTATACATCACCGCATCACTTATAACAACATTCCTGATGTTTAGTTTATATACGGATTTTAAACCGAGGTAGCCATCCTGCCTGCCCATAAATTCAGGCGTAAACCCTGCAAGCAATTTATTTTTTTCAAAGGATGGGATAACATAAAAAGAAGATAACAATAAAATAATAAACGGCATAAGCACAACCGCAACTCTGATTTTCTTTAGATTGATCTTTTGTACGCGTGATAACAAAAAATCAAACAGCATAGCCAGTAATGCTGCAGGAATTGCGCCTGCCAATATCATGTTGGTATTATTGAGTGAAATACCACCAAAAATAAATTCACCCAAACCACCGGCAGCGATATAAGCAGCCAATGTTGCAACGCCAACATTGATAACTGTTGCCGTTCTTATACCTGCAAGTATAACAGGAAAAGCCAACGGCAATTCTACTTTGGTTAGTATCTGCCATTTACTGAAACCCATTGCTGATGCAGCTTCCAGCACAGTTGCGTCAACTTCATTTATGCCGGTGTATGTGTTACGAATAATCGGCAGTAAAGCATACAAAAATAAAGCCGTTATTGCCGGCAAAGGACCGATGCCTAAGAGTGGTATCATGAAGCCAAGCAATGCAATGCTTGGAATGGTTTGCAAAATTCCGGCGATATTCAAGACAATGGCTGCAGCTTTTTTTCTTCTCGCAATAAAAATACCAAGTGGCAAACCAATTAAGACAGCGATGAATAATGATATAAATGTTAAGCCAATATGCGCAATTGTTTGATCAAGCAACTTGCCCCTTTGTTGTACAATAAATTCCCATAGGCTTTGTTGCTGTTCCATCAGTTTGCTTTTTTGTATTGATTAAAAGCATTCATCAGCGATGCATAACTTATTTTTTTTGTTATGCCATTTTTGTGAGCGATCAACGCATCTGTTTCATTCAAACTAAAACATTCCAAAGCCTGCCAAACATTTCTATCTGCAGCTATTTCTGTTGCAGATGATTCGATGTTTCCATTATCATTTAAAAATTGCCAAAGCATTTTTATTGTTACCGATTTATATTCCAACTGTAATCTTTGTTCATCAAAAAAAGTTTTTACAAAATCATTCGCAGGTTTAAATAATAATTCTGTTGGCTTTCCTGTCTGAACGATCTTTCCTTTATCCATCAAACAAATTCTGTCAGCCAATTCGAATGCTTCCTGCACATCATGCGTAACCAATACAATCGTTTTCTTTTTAAATTCTTCAAGGTTTTTAAAATCATTCCGTACGCGTGTTCTTGTTATTGGATCCAAAGCACCAAAAGGCTCATCCATTAAAAGAATCCCAGCATCTGCAGCCAATGCTCTTGCCAGGCCAACACGTTGCTGCTGGCCACCGCTTAATTCATTCGGATAAGTATCGTAATATTCTTTTGAAAGATGTAGTTTGATCATCAACTCTTCCACACGTGCTCTTATTTTTTCTTTACTCCATTTAAAGAGTTTTGGGACTACAGCAATATTTTCAGCCACAGTATAATGCGGAAACAAACCTGTATTCTGCAAGGCATAACCAATACTTCTGCGCAATGTTTCTGCGTTTTCGTTTCTTATATTTTTTTGATTGATGAAGATCTCACCATCAGTAGGCTCTATAAGACGGTTAAGCATTTTCAAAGTAGTTGTTTTGCCACAACCACTTGTGCCAAGCAACACAAAATTCTCTCCTTCATTTACGCTGAAAGAGATTGCATCAACTGCAGTTTGCTGTTTAAATTTTTTGCTGATGTTCTTCGCGTCAATCATTTATCGTTGTCTAATTTCATGAACAAATTGTTTAAAGCTTCTGCATACAAAGGATGTGCAAACACAGTCGAACGAAGTACGTCAAAAGGTATCTTTCCCATCATTGATAATTGCAGCATGCTCATAATTTCTCCGCCTTGTTCACCAATAACAGCAGCGCCCAAAATTTGTTTTGTATCTGCATCTACAACTGCCTTCATAAATCCTTTTGTCTCGTTGGTTTCTATGCCGCGCGCAACATGTGTCATCGGCAACATGGCTACTTTAAAATTCAATTGTCGTTGCCTTGCTTCCCTTTCACTTATTCCTACTCTTCCAAACTGCGGATCGGTAAACATTGTGTACGGTAACAACCTGTCTTTTACTGATTCATCAGCTCCTTCACATAAATTATGAAAAACGATCAGGTGATCATTATAGGAAATATGTGTGAATGCCGGGCCGCCTTTTACATCACCTAAAGCGTAAATGTTTGGTTCAGATGTTTCAAGTTTATCATTTACTTTAATGTAGCCTTTATCATCAGTTTCTATTTTTGTGTTTTCAAGTTTTAGATCATCTGTGTTGGGCGTTCTGCCTGTTGCAATTAACACATGTGAGCATGTAATTTCTTTTACTACATCATTAATTTTTATAGTTGCGTTTATTTGTTTGTTGTTTGATGAAAAGTTTTGCACAGTCGCATTTGTAAATATTTCCAATTGCTCTTCTTCCAGGAATTTTTTTATCTCATCGGCAACATCATCATCTTCCCTTGATAAAAACTTTTCTGCATGTTCCAAAACAGTAACCTTGCTACCAAAGCGCTTGAACATTTGACCAAACTCAAGCGCTATATAACTTGCTCCAACTACAAGCAAATGTTTGGGCACTTCATCCACATTCATTATTGTAGTTGAAGTGAGATAGTTAATTCCATCCAGGCTTTCAATCGGTGGAATAGTTGGCCTTGCTCCTGCATTGATAAAAATTTTATCTGCCGTAATTATTTCTTCTTCCCCGTTCTTCAATACAATCTTTATTTCTTTATTGCTCACAAAACTTGCTTCACCTAAAATGAGGTCAACATTTTCTGTTTTGCGCAAACCATTTTCAGCACCTTCTCTAAATTGAGTTACAATTTTATTCTTGCGTTCAATAACTGCTTTGAAATCTACAGAAACACCTGAAACATTTACTCCCACTTCATTTGCGGTGTTGGCAATATGCATAACACGCGCAGATGCAACCATTGTTTTAGTTGGCGTGCAGCCTGCATTTATACATGTGCCTCCAACAAATTTTCTTTCGATGATTGCAGTCTTTAAACCTTTCTTTCCAAGCTTTTTTGCAAGCGGAACACCGGCTTGCCCCGAGCCAATTATAACAGCATCGTAGTGTTTCATACAGTTAAGTAAAATGAATAATGTAGAGTGAACGATTGTGCAGCAACATTAAAGCCAAAGAATGAAATTAATGCGTGTTTGCGAATTATTGAGATGATTTGAATGATGCTGCCATGAAAATATTCAGCACAAGGGAGTGACACAACCGTAATCAATCGGTATTCATTTGCCGGTCACCAAAAGATTATTCCATTGATGCGGCGATCAATTCAGCAACATCCATTACTTTAACTGTATCTTCTTTTTCTTTATTCTTTACACCATCGGTTAACATGGTGTTGCAAAACGGGCAGGCTGCAGCAATAATATTTGCACCCGTTTCAATGGCTTCTTCACTGCGTTCAAAGTTTATACGTGTAGTTCCTTTTTCTTCTTCTTTAAACATTTGTGCACCGCCGGCGCCGCAACACAAACCTTTGCTGCGACAACGTTTCATCTCTACCAATTCCGCATCTAATATTTCGAGCACTTTGCGCGGCGCCTCATAAATATTGTTAGCACGACCGAGATAACAACTGTCGTGATACGTAATGCGTTTGCCTTTAAAACTGCCGCCTTCTTTCAGCTTCAATTTTCCTTCATCAATCAATTGTTGCAAAAATGTTGTGTGATGAATTACTTCATAATTGCCCCCTAATTCAGCGTATTCATTCTTTAAAATGTTGAAACAATGCGGGCATGCTGTTACAATTTTTTTTATACCATAACCATTCAAAATTTGAATATTGTTATATGCCATCATCTGGAATAAAAACTCATTGCCTGCCCTGCGTGCGGGATCGCCGGTGCAGGCTTCTTCTTTGCCAAGAATAGCGTATTTAATTTCAAGCTTATTTAAAATAGTTGCAAATGCAATGGTTATTTTTTGTGCACGCTGATCAAAGCTTCCTGCACAACCGACCCAAAATAATATCCCGGGCGTTTCACCATTAGCAACCGTATCTGATAAGCGTGGAATTTGCATATTGTTACGTTTATAAAATTTCAAAAGTAAAGGAAAGCATCTTTACTCAACTGCATAAATTGCAATAAGCATTTTCCCGTCAAACAAAATTGTTACTGAAGTTTAATATTGAAAATATATTTTGATATTTGATAGTTATGAATGATCTGCTGCCTGTTTTATTTACCGGCTTTGGCGTAAGTTTCTTAGGACAATTGCCCTTAGGAAATTTAAATGTTGCTGCAACACAAATAGGCGTTGAAGAAAATATGAAAAACGCATGGCTGTTTAGCATTGGTGTTGCAATTGTTGAAATTATTTACCTGCGTTTTGGATTGAACAGCAGTGCATGGATGATGCGAAATCAAACATTATTCAGTATTATGAGCTGGATAACAGTTGCATTATTTTATGTGCTTGGTTTTTTCAGTATACGAAGAGCCATAAAACAAAAGGAGCCGCAAAGCAAAGGTTTGCTTATTGATAATAAAATAAACCGTTTTTTATTGGGGATGATGTTGAGCGCCATCAACCCTTTGCAAATACCTTTCTGGTTTTTCTGGGGGACTTATTTTATTCATAACGGCACCGTTAAACCAACGTTTACTGATTTTAATTTATTTACGATCGGTGCAGGCTTAGGCACACTAACCGGGCAAACCATTTACATGTACGGCGGCACATGGCTGATAAAGAAAATGAAAGCAAGCCACAGGATATTAAACATAATAATGGGCGCCGTATTTATATTATCAGCAACTATACAGGTATATAAAATTTTCTCCGGAAGTTTACTCAGGCAATAAATCTTTAAATGATTCAATTTCTAAAAATAGAAATGCCGGCAAAAACCGGCACTCCGTCGTCATTGGCGTTCTTATGGTTAGCAACGAACCAATGAACGTATTTTAGTAAGATTGGCTGATACATTCACCAAAATGTTCATTGGATTCTAACATCTAAGAATAATTCTAACCCTAAAATAAATGTTTTACCCGTAACTTTTTAATTATATGTAGAATAGCAGGTAATAGCCTTACTATGTAGTAACAGTTAATTTGCTTTTCCTGTAGCCGTAAGAGAAATAAATTATTAGCCCTAAAAAGAGCCAGCTACCAAACCATGCCCAGTTATTACCCGTCATTCCTGTAAGCAAATACAAACAGGTTGATAAGCCAAGCAAGGGAATAAGCGACCAGTTCTTTATAAAGGTTACAACAGAAAGTATGATCATCACATTCCAGAAAATAATAGTTGAAATATTAAACGAAGCATTATCTTCTGTTATAATGAAAAGGTTGCTGAAATAATTTTTACTCATTACATGTGCAAATACGATTGAGGCAATCACTATCGACGGAAATAAAAATTTTGAACTGATAAAAGGCATGTTGAATTTACCCGGCAATTTTTCTCTCTTGGGAATCAATAACACGCCACCGCAAACCAATACAAATGCAAACAGTGTTGCAATGCTGGTAAAATCGAGCACGAAAGTTTTATCTGTAAATAAAATTGGAATACCCACAATTAAACCTGTAAGTATTGTAGAGAAAGATGGTGTTTGATATTTGGGATGAATTTTTTCAAACACAGAAGGCAACAAACCATCGCGGCTCATGCTCATCCATATTCTTGGCTGGCCCATCTGGAATACAAGCAGCACGCTCGTCATAGCAACAACTGCACAGATTGATACAAGCATCTGCATCCATCCGACATTTAAATTCTGTGGCTCGAAAATGAATGCCAAAGGATCGCCAACATTCTCAAATTTAGAATACACAACGGCGCCGGTTAATACCAATGCAAGTACAATGTATATAACGGTGCATATCACTAATGATAAGATCATACCGCGGGGTAAATCGCGTTGTGGATTTTTGCTTTCTTCAGCCAATACACTCACAGCATCAAACCCAATATAGGCAAAGAATACACCGCTTACGGCAGCCATCACACCACTGAATCCATTCGGCATAAAAGATCGTACGCCGGCCTGGTTCACAGGATGCCAGTTCTGTGTATCGCCGCTGTGAAATATTAAATATCCTCCTACAATTATCACCAAAAAAACAATCGCGAGTTTCAACATCACCATGGCATTACTAAAGTTCCTGCTTTCTTTTACGCCGCGGTAAACTAATGCAGTGATGCACAAATTAATTATCAATGCAGGTAAATCGAAAATGATACGCAAGCCACCGATCATTGGCGCATGATTCCATGCATTTAATAGCTCCTGTGTTGAATTGGTTATTTGCGCTGATGCATTTGCAGCAGCAGCCGTTACAGCGCCATGCGCTTCCATATAACTGCAGGTTAAATAATCAGGAATATGAATGTTGATGCGGTGAAGAAAGCTGGTGAAATAATCACTCCATGAAAAAGCTACATAAATATTGCCGATTGAATATTCCATGATCAATGCCCAGCCAATTATCCACGCAAATAATTCCCCGAACGATGCATATGCGTACGTATATGCGCTGCCCGCCACCGGAATGCGACTGGCAAATTCAGAATAACACAATGCAGTAAAACCGCAAGCGATTCCACATATAATAAACAATACAACAACACCGGGGCCGCCTGAAAAAACTGCTAAACCCAGACTGCTGAAACTGCCCGCGCCAATGATTGCAGCAATACCAAAAAAAGTAAGGTCGCGCATGGTAAGCACGCGCTTCAATCCGGCGCCTGCATGCGGATCATCAGCCATTGTTTCGGCATCGCGCAAAATCTTATCTATATTCTTTGTACGGAAAAGAGGATGACCCATGCAATTGATTTTGTGAAGTGAAAATACAATTTGGTATTTAATAAACGAAAGCTATTTGCGCACGAGGCTTCCGGCAAGCAGCCCGATAGCAAGACCAATTATCAAACCTACTTCAATATTTTTTATGGCAAGGCCAAGCACAAGTCCGATAACTACTAAAAGAAAGAAACCAATTTTTCTGCGTGGATGCATTTAGTTCATAGTTTATAGTTCATAGATCATAGTTGATCGATTGACTACTATTTATTCTGGGGCAACGCAATCAAGTTGGCCATCAACCGATATGCGCCGTCAACGCCCGCAGGCAACTGCCTGAAGAAAACAATTCCTGCATATACAAAATTGCCTTTACCATATTTTGCAATAACCAACGCACCATTGCTTTCAGGTTCATTCACATCATGCATGCCTAACGGCGCTTCAAAGTGACTATCCAATTGCTCTGCATGATAGGTGCTGCGTTCCTGTATCCAGTTATTAAAATCTGCACTGGTTATTTTGTTCGGGTAATTCAATGCAGCATTACCGGGCAATAAAATATGTACATCTGCATTTTCTTCTGTAACGCGTGTGCGACCAATTGTAAAATTATACGGGCCTATATTCGCTTTTACCGAACCGATCTGGTTATTGGTATTGTATTGAACAATTAAGTTACCACCATCATTTATATAATTCATCAGCACATTATATTTTTCACTCAGCCACTCATGCACATTGTATGCGCGCACGCCTGTAATGATCGCATCAAACTGTTTTAAGTTTGCTGGCGTTATATCTTTCTCATTCAAAGACTTTACATCATAACCCATTTGCTCCAAACTCTCCGGCAACTTATCTCCCGCTCCTGCAATGTAACCAATGCGTTTACCAACTGTTTTCACTTCAGCATTTACTACATGAATTTTATCTGTTGCGTAATAATGTATGTAAGGAATATGATCATATTGAATAGAATGCAGATCGCCTGTATAAGCTTCAGTTTTATTATTGATGTTTACAACAACCTCTATCGCAACAGACGGCTGGCCTTTGGATGTTTTATAATATTTTGATAAAGGAAAGCTGAAGTCATATACCTGGTTGTATTCAAGATCAACCGTTGTGTCTTTTATAAATGAAGAATCATTATCCTGTACAAAATACAGCTTCAGTTTTGTTTGCTTTGTTTCAACATATGATTTCACCTGCGTATGCACTTCATCAATTTTTACGGACTGATTGTTTTGCTTAATGTTGGTCAATACAACTGAAGGGGACGCAGCAATACTCAAAGGATGAATTACAATAAAAGGCTCATACATTTCTCCTTTTACAGGATCAGTGAATTTATACTGAACAGGTTTGTTGATCGTGATATCAGTTCCATTAACTGTGAAAGTAAATGCAGCAATATATGCAGCGTCATTTTGTGGCTTGCCAATCAATTGCTGATCTTTCACCCTGAAACTTCCGATGCTGTCGATTCCATATTGCAACCAATAAGGTTGTGTAACCGGTGTTGCATCCTCAACTAAAAAACTGCGGCTGAAATTATAATTTTTGTCCGTTGATAAATCCTGATTGATCACAGAATCCATTGACAGCAGCTGCACATCTTTTAAAGCAGCATCTGCACTCAATCGCTTATTCACAAAGAACTGGACGTTAAATTTTTGCTGCTGCACTGCAAACTCATTTGATGTAGTTGCTTCTGCATAAATACCGCTGCATTCAATTATCAGTTGCTTTACCTCATCCAGCTTTTTATTTTTCCAATAGCTATCCGGCAACTGTTGTATGGAAGTGTACAATTTCACTAAATCATTCACCGAATTTTCAGGATGTTCAAACTGAAAATTTTTAATTATTGCATCAACCTGCGGTTGAATATTTGTTGCACCACTCACTCTTTGCCAGGTTGTATCAACACCCTCAAACAAACTTTGCTTTGGTGCATCACCACCGGTTGTTGCAAAAAATTCATATGACTCACCTCTTTGTGCCGACACGCCAAAACCCTGGCTCTTATGCTGGCTGCGGCTTTTGGCAGCCATCTCTCCGTAACTTGTTCCAAGCAATGCATTGTAATTACCTGCATCCAATTTAAACTGGTCATTACTTGTTGTATTATTACCACCGAAGTTGAAGGTATTCCATAAAATTCTTTTTGCCTGCCATGGCTTTACGCCATACTGAAATTGTTCAGGGAATTTTGTTGGGTCAGCAGCAGCAGCAAATGCTTCGTTCGCCAAAATAGAGGAAGCTGCATGATGGCCATGGCCTGCCCTTGCATCACCGGGAAAACGCGTAATGATCACGTCGGGTTGAAACTTTCTTATCACCCAAACAACATCACTTAATATTTTATCGTGATTCCAGAAGCGCAATGCTTCATCAGAGCTTTTTGAAAAACCAAAATCATACGCGCGACTAAAAAATTGTTCTGCACCATCAATTCTTCTTGCAGATAATAATTCCTGCGTGCGTATCAAACCCAGGTCAATGCCTTGTTCATCACCAATTAAATTCTGCCCGCCATCGCCCCGCGTTAAACTCATGTAACCTGTTCTGTACAAGCCTCCATCCGCGAAATAGGCCAGCAGCCTTGTATTTTCATCATCGGGATGTGCAGCAATGTATAATACACTGCCCAGTACATCCAGTTTTTTTAATTGCTGATAAATGTCGGCGCTATTATATGTTGCGGGCGCTTGTGCAAATGAAAGGTTATTAAAAGAAAGCAGGAACACCACAAAAAAAATCCAGGCTAAAATTTTCCGTTGCATTTTCTAAAATTAATTGTGCGAAGATAAACGGCATTATGCCATAAAAAAGAAAGTTGCACCAGCAATAAAAGGCAACCGGGCGCGGGGTTAGAAAATATGGGAATCTAACAGCCTTTAAACAGGCATTTAACATGGAGAAGCCAGCAGGTTATGCAGGCTTAGATCAGCTATAACTCGGCTATAACTCAGGTATAAGTCAGCTATAACTTAGCTATAAGTTAAGTATATGAAAATTATCAATCAGCCTTGCACTGGTTATACCTAATTGCATTAAACGGTTTGATAAATATCCTTAAGTGTATGGTTTTCAGCTTAAATTTCAGCGCCCATCAAAGGGTCGCTTTTACTTTCCCTACCTGTTTCAACATGGCCTGTATAACGTTTTTCAAAAACAGTATTGCTTTCAACAAAAACACTGAAATCGTACCAGCTGAAGCTTTTTGTAACATCTAATGTTATTGTTGTTGGCGAAGAACTTTCGTTCACATTTGGTATGTCTTTTTCAATTGGCGCGAACGTTTTATAAGCATTATCAACTATCCTGATTTTATACTTGTTATTCAGATCGGGATTGATAAAACTCATCACGATCTTTCCTGTATAATTTGGTTTCTTTCCTGTTACACTCCAGTTGGCATCATCATAGCGAAAGGTTATTAAAAGCGGCGGATCATTTTTATCGCCTTTATATGCACGATAAAAACCATTCGGCCCAAACACGCGGATATCATACGCATCATTTTCAAAATCGCTCAACATGGTCTTATCAAACAACTGGTCGCCCGCAGCCACTGCATAATTTTTTGCTTTGAATTCTTTACCATAATTATAAACAGTAAAAGGGCAACCAACTGTTTTATCACCAAACAGAACATTTGAAGCCACCATGCTTATGGAGAAGAAAGTTTTATCAGCGCTCAATGCACCATCCACACTCAGATCATAAGGCAGCGCACAAGCGGGCCTTGTACCTTTTTCCTGTTGCGGCATGTAAGAAGAATTGTTCGGATTTTTATTGATGACTGCAATTTCATCAGCGTTTAAACTTTTATAATTGGAAGGAACATTTTTAAATTTTGCTTTGTGAATGCTTTCAATGAACGGATCTTTTTTAAGGAATGAAAGCGAATCTATTTTTCCGCCATCATATTTGCGAAATGTTGAAGTAAGATCGCCACAAACTGTGCGGCGCCATTGCGTGATGTTTGTTTCTTTAATGTTCTTTCCAAATTTTTTATTTAAAAACAATTCAAGAAACTGCAGGCTTGAAGTATGATCAAACACTTCTGAATTTACATAACCGCCGCGGCTCCATGGCGAAGCGATGACCATCGGCACACGAAAACCAAGACCGATCGGTCCGGGAATATCCTGCTCCAGTTTTACATGATCCAATCTTGTATCAATGCCTTCGGAAACCGAACCTGTTTCAGCATTTTGATATTGCGGCGCAACAAATGGCGGCACATGATCATAGTAACCATCATTCTCATCATACGTAAGAATGAAAATTGTTTTCTTCCATACTTCAGGGTTCTTTGCAAGTATGTCTATCGTTTCAGAAAGATACCAGGAACCAAACCACGGCGCGCTTGGATGATCTGAAAAATTCTCCGGTGCAACCAGCCACGAAACAGTTGGCAGGTTACCGCTTTCAACATCTTTCCTGAACTGATCCAACACGTCGCCTTTCGGAATATTTATTTCCCGATCAGTGCTTCCATCCTTATAATTTAAAGCAACCAGTTCACGCCTGTAAGGATCACCTTCATTAATTATAAATGCTTTTTTATGTATGCTCTTCTGTTGCTGCGATAAATTATTGAAAGCTTCTGCAGTATATTTTTTTTGATCTTCCACAGCAGTTTGCAACCATTGCTGCTTATACTTTAATTCTTCAGAAGCGTCTTTATACTCTTTACTGCCTGATGATAATGTTTGCAATTTTGATTGTAATGTTTTTATATCAGTTTGCAATAACTCAATGCGCTTCGGTAAAAAATCAACATAAGATTTCAGATGCTTTACATTGTATTGTTTAAAAAATTCCAGCGCATTATCACCAAAATTTCCAAGCCATGAATCCTGCTCTCCGGTCCAGTCGCTGTCGATGTTAAGCTCATTCTGGTACACTTTCCATGATATATTATTTTGTTCCAGCAACTCGGGAAATGTTCTCCATTCAACACCCATGCTTTCAATATCATCGTTGTCAACAAAAGCTTTTGAATCTTCATTGTGTTCACCTCTTACAGTGCCACTCCAGAAGTGCAACCTGTTGGGATCTGTAGGCGTTAGTGATGAACAAAAATTATGATCGCAAACAGTAAACGCATCTGCCAGTGCATAATAGAAAGGAATATCCTCTCTTGTATAATAACCCATCGTTAAAGGCATATCCGCGTATGCTTCATCGCCTGATTTTTTTGCTTCGATCCAGTTATCATTTCTGCCATCATTGCGTGCACCAACCTGGCTGTGACGGCCATGCGGCAACGAACCCATCCATGTGATCTTCGTATCTTTTATATCAAGCCTGAATGGCGCGTATGTTTCGCCTTTTGCATTTGTTTGCAGCCATACTGTATTGTTGTTGGGTAATTGAAATGCGCGCGGATCATTAAAGCCTCTTACGCCACGCAAAGTGCCGAATGCGTGATCGAATGAGCGGTTCTCCTGCATCAATAACACAATATGTTCTGCATCAAAAAAAGTGCTGCCCGGTGCAGGATCAATAGCCAATGCTTTTTGTATTGATGCAGGTAAAGTTGCAATACCGGCAGCTCCGCCCAACATCATAATTTTGGTTAAAAATTCGCGTCTTGAGTCCATAAAAAATAAAATGAAGTGACGCAAGATAAAAGAAACAAAAATTTTGTTTTGTTATTTGTTGATTAACATTTGGGATGAAAAGTGAACACTGTTTATTGCTCAATTATGATATTGTATTTATGCAAAAGCCCGGCAATGCCATGTACAGAAAATTTTGCCTGCTTTATTTTATTCAATTCCGGATCGAGTGAATAATTATAAGCAGTTCTGAGATCAGCTTTTTCTAAAATGGTGTTTTCAAATTTTGCATTCAGCAGATCACAATCTGTAAAAACACAAGTTGAGAGATCGCAATCCGTAAAATCTGTTTCCTGCAATTGTGTATGTTTAAAAATGGTCTTCCTGATTTTTGTTTTATAAAAAGATGAATGATTCAATGTGCAGTTATCAAAACTGAATGCAAGCCCGAATTTGCTGCAATCATTAAACATCAATCCGAGCATTTTACAACCTATGAATTGTACATCACGAAAAGTTGTGTTGCTGAGATTTATCAAACTAAGATTGCAGCTATTGAAAGTGCAATCAATAAAGCTTGCTGATGAAAAATCTTTATTGGAAAGGTCACACTGGTTGAATGTACAATTCTCAAATTCTTCCTCAACAAACTGCAGTCGCATACAATCAGCAGCGCTGAAATGCATATTTTCTTTCAACATAGTCTTAATTAATGATATGGAAAGCTTTAAAGCTAATTGTAAATGAGTTGTGCATACTCACCATCCACCACTGACAACTCACTGTTAACCTGGCTATATTATTCATTTAACTTTTCAAACATCTGTTTTGCTGACAGCGTGTACATAGGTTTAATGCCAGGATCTTTTACGGATGTGTCAATCTGGTATTGCTTCTTATCAACAACATAATCGTTTATAAAATCGAATATTACCTGCTGATCCAACAACATCGGCAACACAGAAACTTCATGGCCTAAATCTACTTCACTGTACAAATGAAAGGGGTAGTTATTCTTCCTGAACGTTTTTGCTATTGAAGATGAGCCATAAAATCCTTTATTAAAAAATCTTATTTGTTTATAAGGAACAATCTTATCAGCCGTACCATGAAACATTAAAACAGGAGCCGGCGGTTCTTTATATTTCAACCTACCCTCAAAACTTAGAACAGCGCCTGAAAATGAAACAACACCGGCATACATAAAACCTGCAGGTAACTTTTTTGCAACGGGAAGATCGTTGCATAAACTGAATTCAGCCGTTTGTGCGGTTATTCCGCCCGAGCTTGAACCGGAAATGATAATCTTAC
>Ga0206973_1083_pt1 | contig 24392 bp, 16 predicted proteins | sample Alteio_BWOrgHeat_83_FD_152927 | JGI IMG/M metagenome (GOLD analysis project Ga0206973, IMG submission 152927) | Enriched cells from forest soil in Barre Woods Harvard Forest LTER site, Petersham, Massachusetts, United States -... | ecosystem: Environmental > Terrestrial > Soil > Temperate forest >...
TTGCGGAGGTAGCGTAAAACTTATCTTTCCGTCATTGAAATTTATTCTTGATATCGGCCTTGCACTGCCACCGGTTCCAACAAATTCTCCAACGAGTGTGCTAACGCCGGATTTTTGTACTTCAAGCCATGAAGGATATTCTTTTCCATCCATATAAATGGTAAGATCCCAACGCCCAACAATCGGTGGAGTTTCTTCCTGCATTGTATAAGTATTTGCTTTTGCAGAAATTAGTTGCGCAATACATATGAGAACAAAAAAGATAGCTTTCGAATAAATGTGTGCCTGGTATTTAAAATTCTTTTTCATACAGCAATTGAATTTGTGTTTACAAGCCTGGTTAGAAGCTGATAGTGCAAATTATCGCAGATGAAATTAAACTTTTGGAAATTTTTCGCACAGAGTAAAAGAGCACACAAAGAAATAACATATTCCTTAGTTCTGCATTCTCTGTGCGAAAAAACTATTCCACTGGTTTCAGCCAATATGGGTTTTATTCCATTTGCTAAAGCTTACATATAGCCAACCTATAGCTGACTTATACCTGAGTTATAGCCGAGTTATAGCTGATTAAACCCTATGTTAAAGGCAGGCAGACCTATGGGAAACCGATAGATAAAGAATAGTTATCCTGTAAGCCGGTGTAATCTATCTACTCGTTTACAGGACAAGTCGTTATTATGTTACTGATTTGTCTCAAAACATCCAAAACTCATGTTATTTTCGTTAACTCAACTTTGCCACCATGAATAAACTGCTGTTTTCTTTTTTGTCTTTAATGCTATTGAATGCCGCATATGCTCAACATACTAAAACACTTTTCGATTCTTCATGGAAGTTTTTAAAAGCTGATGTAACCGGCGGCGAAAAAGAAGGCCTTGATGATAAAAACTGGCGCACGGTTTTACTTCCGCACGACTGGAGTATTGAAGACCTGCCCAATCAATCTGATTCTGTGAAAGGGCCATTCACTTCACAAAGTATTGGCGCAACTGCTACAGGCTATACGGTTGGCGGTACTGCATGGTATAGAAAGCATTTCACTTTAAAGAACACTGACAACAAAAAAATTACCATCTGTTTTGATGGTGTTTATATGAACAGTGATGTTTGGATAAACGGACATTATCTTGGCAACCATCCTTACGGTTACACTGCTTTTTATTATGACCTTACGCCATGGCTAAAACAAAACGGCGAAGAAAATATTATTGCGGTGCGCGTGCGCAATGAAGGCAGGAACTCGCGCTGGTACAGCGGTTCAGGCATTTATCGTCATGTATGGCTTACTACAACCAACACAACTCATATTGATGAATGGGGCGTTTATATTACTACTCCGGAAGCAAATACCGGCATGGCAGGTATCAACATTCAAACAAGACTTACTACTGAAAATGAGGCTGCTTCTCTTCAACTGCGTACAAATATCCTGGATGAAAAAAACAAAACAGTTGCATCTGCAACAACTGCCATCGCAGGAAAAGATGAAGTGGCCCAAACTGTAAAACTGGCTCATCCAAACTTATGGTCTCCTGAAACACCCTATCTCTACCATGCAGTGACAGATATTTTACAAGGTGATAAAATCATAGATCACGTAGTAACCAATTTTGGCGTACGTTCTATCAACATCACTGCAGACAAAGGGTTTTTGCTCAATGGCAAATCTATTGAATTGCGTGGCGGATGTGTGCATCATGATAATGGCATTCTTGGTTCTGCCACTATTGACCGCGCTGAAGAACGGCGGGTTGAATTGTTGAAGCAATTTGGTTACAATGCAGTAAGAACAAGCCACAATCCGCCGTCACAACAATTCCTGGATGCATGCGACCGGCTCGGGATTATTGTTATTGATGAGGCATTTGACCAGTGGGAGCGCGAAAAAAATCCACAGGATTACCATTTATATTTTGATACCTGCTGGAAGAAAGATATTGATGCTATGGTATTGCGCGACCGTAATCATCCTTCTGTTGTTTTCTGGAGCATCGGCAATGAAATAAATGAACGCGCAGATGCAAGCGGGCTTGCTATCGCCAAACAATTAAGAGATGAAGTAAAATCTATAGACGACACAAGGCCTGTAACAGAAGCCATCTGTGCTTTCTGGGATCATCCGGGTTACAAATGGGATACAACTGCGGCTGCTTATGCTTTGCTGGATGTGGGTGGTTATAATTATATGTTGAACGAATATGAACCCGACCATACAAAATATCCGCAGCGCGTTATGATGGGCACTGAAAGTTTTCCATTGGAAGCTTATACAAACTGGCAGCAGGTAGAAGCGCATCCTTATGTGATCGGTGATTTTGTCTGGACAGCCATGGATTATTTAGGAGAAACAGGAATTGGCCATACAGGACTTGATAGCACACCCGGTTTTCAACTACAAACATTTCCCTGGTTTAATTCATGGTGCGGCGATATTGATCTGATTGGCGGCAAAAAACCTCAATCCTATTATCGCGATATAGTCTGGAACCGTAGCAGGGTCACAATGCTTGTGCACACCCCTGTTCCCGAAGGGCATAAAGAAGCTGTAAGCGCATGGGGCTGGCCTGATGAAGTTGCTGCTTACACTTTTCCCGGTGATGAAGGAAAATCCATGCAGGTAAATGTATATACAAAATATCCTGTTGTGCGATTGGAACTGAATGGCAAAACCGTTGCAGAAAAGACTGTTTCGCAGCAGGATCTTACGGCAAGCTTCAATATAAATTATCAACCCGGTATATTGAAAGCTATTGCACTAAAAGATGGAAAAGCTGTTGATTCTTTTATATTAAAAACAGCAGGAAAACCGGCAAGAATAAGGCTAACTGCAGACCGCACGCATATAAATGCAAACGCTAATGATCTTGCCTATGTTACTGCTGAAATTGTTGATGCCAATGGCAATCTTGTTCCCAATACAGAAATGCCGTTGCATTTCAGCATAACCGGTAACGGAGAAATTATAGCTGCGGGAAATGCAAATCCTTCTGATGCAGAGAGCTTCCAGGATGCCGAACACAAAACATTCAGAGGAAAATGTTTAATAATTATTCGGCCAAAAGGCAATGCAGGTAAAATAACACTGAAAGCAGAAGGCGAAAGTTTAGCATCAGGCACAGTAGTTATTGAAACAAAAAAATAAATTGTATTCATAAACTGTTTAGCCACGAATGCACGAATGAGAAACTTTATTCGTGCATTCGTGGCTTTTATCTGGTGATAACCCTGCCAAAAAATAAGCCCGCAATATTTGCAGGCTTATCCCAGTAACATATATTTCCTATTAATGCTTAGTACCTGTACTATCAATCTGGCCGCTTTGCGCTTCTTTTTTCATCTGATCGTTTGCCACAACTGCCAGTTCAACCCTGCGGTTTAATGCGCGGTTGGTTTCATCTGTATTGGGATATTTAGGTTGTGTTTCTCCATACCATTTAACAGTGAACCTGCCCGGGGCAACACCTTTCAATTGAAGATATTTCGCAACCGTTTGTGCACGCGCTTCAGACAAAGTCATGTTATAATCAGCGGGGCCGGTATCATCCGTATGGCCTTCTACCAACAAATTCGTTTCCGGGTAATCATTAAATACACCTGCAATTTTATCAAGGCTTGCTTTCGCTGAATCACTCAGATCACTCTTATTAATTTTAAACAACAATGCAGAGTTAAATGTTACATTAATGCCTTCCCCTACACGTTCAACCTGTGCATCAGGAACAGCCTGTTTTATATCCTTTGCCTGCTTATCCATATTCTTGCCTATTGCATAACCGCCGCCACCACCCACTGCCGCACCAATCAAAACTCCCCATACACTGCCTTTACCAATTAAAGCTCCTGCTGCTGCGCCCGCACCTGCGCCTATAGCTGTTCCTTTTTGTGTATTGTTCATGCTTTTGCAGCCGGCTATCAGCATTGCTGCGCATGTTATGTATAAGATCGTCCTTTTCATAGTTATTGTTATTTGCAGATTGATAATTGTAATAAATCTATACTCTGAATTTTTACACCATTGCCCTTCGCCGTAGTTATATCTGAGCAAAGCGCCTGCTTATCTGTAGCAGACATTTTACCCGCAAGGTCTGCAGCATTGCTGCCTGTTCCATATTTCTTTTGAAACATCTTGGTTTCAGCTTCTACCTTAGCCTGCCACACTTTTGCGCTGTTACCGCCAACAGTAATTGCTTGGTTATAAGAAGACATTGCATTTGCATAATCTTTTTGTGCTGCATAAATATCTCCCTGTAAAATATAAAAGTCAGTATTGGAACTGTCGGCTGTCATTGCAGCCTGTACATTGTTCATCGCGTCGCTGTACATATTTTGCTTCAGGTCAAGCTCAGCCATTTTTGCATAAATAGTGGCACGGTCTTTTACATTCTGATTTTTTTGTGTGAGATCAATAATACGGGCAAGATCAGCCTTTGCATCTGCATTCATTTTCAAACCCAGTTCCGCACTGGCTTTCTGAAATAGATTGTCAACACTGTTCACATTAACCTTCAAACCTTCATTGGCTGCGGTTAGTGCATCATTGTATTGGCCTAAACCATTTAAAGCTTCAGCTTTGCCAGCATTGCCTTTTTCTTTTGCATCGTATGCATCGCACTTGCTTAAAACCTGGTTAAACTGATCAAGGGCAACGCTGTAGTTGCCTGCCTGGTTAGATGCCTTTCCTGCATCTATGTTTTTATAACAACTGTTGCTCATGGTTACAAGGCCACTGCGGCAATTGGCCATCAGCAAACAAAAAATACTCAGATAAATAAGATCGGTAAACTTTTTCATTGATGTGCAATTTTTAATGCTTTAAAATTGAGTTACGGCAACAATTAAAAAGCATGGTGTTTTTAGTAAAGTAAAATTGTGCCAAAAGGCTAACCCATACATTCAAAATTAAAACAATATAGAGGTGAAAGTGCCCTCTGATCAGAAATTTAATCTCAGAAAATATTTAAATCATAGCGTGTTGCACATGTTACACCAGCTCATGCGTTAGGCGTCCCGCACGTGCGGGATTCGGTCACGCCGAAGGTGGGATTGTTCCGATGGCAAAGCCTTATCGGAGCAAAGAAGCACAGGCAGCGCTGTTGCATGAGCGAGGCCAAGCGGCCATGAGCGATAAAAATTTGTTACCTGAGATAAAAGAAAGCACCAAAAAAGATAGAAAGGCTTCTATTGAATCGTAAGATCCACACCGCAGGAAGCACCACCAATAGGTGAAGGACCCACAATTTGCGGAACAAATGTAAAAGTGCCCGATTGAATTGGGGTACCGCTTCCATATAACACTACACTTTGTTCAGCCATAGCTGTAAATGTGCCCGAAGCGGAAAATATAATACCATTAAACAGGTCTGTGGAGATAGTATAATTTCCTAAAACTGTTGGATAAGCTGTTATAGTTATTGTATTTGAAGCATCCAGCGGAACGTTGGCTGTATATATTCCCTGTATCGACTGAGGCGTACAAAAAACTGAATTGCCTGCACCTACCCCCGATTCAAGCACATAGGTTGCCAAAGGATCAGCCCTTATTACTGCTATTCTGAAAGTGCATTGCGAAGCACCTGCATTTACAATAAAGTAATCAAATCCCGATAAAGAAGGGGTACCCATTCCCAATAAAGTAACCTGTTGATCTCCCGTTGTGGTAAATGTTCCGGAAGCTGAAAAACTTATTCCGCCAATTGTATCGGTTGTTATAGAATAATCACCCGGCGTTATTACTGTAACATTAATAACCACACTGTTTGAAGCTGACAAAGCCTTTGCCTCTGTATAAGTACCATTGATCGCCGGGCTTTCACAATTGTCAGGAGCGCCTGAAAGCAAATAGTCGGCAGGAGGTTTAGCTATCACCTGTACAGAAAACGTGCACCCGCTATCGCCCGTAATACCGAAATTATAAATACCAACAGAATCCGGTGTGCCGCTGCATTTTAAAACAACCTGCTGATAACCGGTATCGGTAAAAACGCCTGCTGCAGAAAATGAAATACCGCCAACATCATTAGTAATAATACTGTAGCTTCCTGTGGTAGTTACATTGGCAGTTACTTCAACAGTATTGTTTGTATCTGTGGCAACGGTAGCATAATAGTATCCGTTCACTTTAAAATTGGTGCATACATCCGGAGTCCCCAGTAAACTAAAACCGGCAGGCGGGCTTCCCTCATAGCTGTATTCTTTATTGCAGGTAACAATGAAAAGCGTAAAGAAAAGGAGTAATACAGTGGAAGAAACAATCGTAACCGGTTTTTTCATTCTATCAGTCGTTAATCAAATTGCTAAAAGGTTTGTGCTCTGCATCGTTGAATTTCAAAAATAGATGTTTGTTTCATTTTATGATAAAAACAATTTCTCTGAGATTAATATTCTGCTTTGCAATGAAGACATCGCTACGACAAAAAATCTCATAATCCCGGATTTAATAATTTCCATCTTTTATACTTCGAAACTTATTAAAGTTTACCCATATGTCAAAGAACCCCGGTTGCTGAAACTTGTATTTGTTATTGTTTTCCTCAATCGTTATGCAAGGTTAGAACAGACTGAAAACATCATTTCCCGTTTGGGCACGTTTGGGCACAAAAAGGAACGAAAAGGCAGTTTGGGCAATCTTAGCCGGAACATAAAACTGCGCGGACAGGCAAATCACTGTTTGCATAAGAAAGTGTTTGTTTTAGCAGAGTCTTCGTTTACCTATCGGCCGGTGTCCGCACTGACAGCAATATAGCAAGAAAGTTTCGGTAAGGTGAGGCACTAACCGATTGCAAAAAACCTTAGTAGCAACTATTAAAAAATTTATAAGTATCTTATTAAAGTATGCGGCAGAAATAAGGTAATAAAGTTAGATTCTTCTATCCTGATTTTCTTCTACCAAGGTTTAGAACAGTTATAAATTAACACAGGGTCTCTTCGCAGACCCTGTTGTGACAGATGTTTATTTTACATTAAGAAACACCCAGTTAGTATAGAATATTTTATTGGCGTGAAAGCTATTACCTTCTTTGGCTATAGGAAAAATGATTGATGAAGATGAAGTAGGAATTATATTTCCTAAAAAATAGGTATATCTTCCACTCATGTTTTGCCCGATTTGCTTACGGTATTCCAGTTTTTTATCTTTATTGATTAATGCTTCAGCTAATACAAGATTCTTTGGTGTATGCGCTTCGGATATTTTTTCATCTTCACTCCGCGTTATATTGTTTTCGTCATCATCGTACACGATAGCAATTTCATTACCTAAATTGGTAGCAGAAAAATTGGAATAAGAACGGGAAATGTCCGGTGACTCAACAATTTGTATTGCCCCTGATCCGCTGCTCGCAGATTTTGACAAGCTTATCTTCCGGGGAATTATTGCATAATCAAAAGTTTTTCCATTTTTATTGAGATAAAAAGCCATCACAGGACCCACATCCAATGTGGTGGTAGACTCCTCTTCTGTTTTCATTCTGTTATTATCAAAAGATGCGACAGTTTTTGTAGAAACGGATACATCCTCGGGACTTCCCAATATGACCATGCTTCCGTTATCTAATTCCATCAGGTAAGGCATAAAATTATTCATGAAGTATTCTCTTTTGTGTTCGGTTCCACCGCCTTTCCCGTAAACTGTTTCCACCATTTCCGGCATAAATTCATATTGCAGGGGTTTGGATAGTTGTAGAGTACTGCAGTCTAATTGTGAAAGAAGTAATCCATTGCAATTTTTATCCTCCTTACCCAAAGAAGTAGTTGAGTAGATATATATGCTTTTGCCATCTTTCGACAAAGAAGCATTTGTATTATAAGGAACTAAATTTCCGGATGAATTTAATTTCATTTCGCTTTTTTTCCCATCCGCGCTTACACAAACAGCTTTTGTTTCCCCGCCTGAAGAAAGTATATAACATTCTATGTTATTATTGGTTAAAACAGCCTTGGCAATGTAAAACCCATCATTGTCAGTATGTACTGTAGTTTGTTTCACTATGTTGAGATCATTGTCCAGTACAAAAGTGAGCATCGTATTGGGTGAAGTCTTGCAGGCAATTAATGTTTTTGTGTTATCTGCAGAATGGATAAAATATACCAGGCCGGCGTTTATGATGGATTCAATTTTAAAAATGCCAACATTTTCCTGCTGGATAGTGCAAATTTTTTTCGGTTCTTTTATCGTTAAATTATTTTCATCAACCAATGACAGGTATAGATCGAATGAAGTTTTATTGTCGCTTTGAAAATAAGCTAAACATAATTTATTGTTCAACAAGATCAGTTCAGGCATAAGCGGCCCGAATTGTTTTTCACCGTTTGCCAGTTCAAAATCCCCTATCTTATTCATGTTCTTATCAAACTTTGAAATGGTGACAGCATATTTACAATCATACAATTTTGTAAATAACCATTTGTAATGATCTCCAATTCCGGAATTAGTAGCAGTATAAAAACAATTGTTGTGATAAATTGAATGCGTAACCGTTTCGTTTTTGTATTCTTTTTCAGCAATTTTAAAATCATCGGAAATGGTGATCTGCGAATGCTGACAAAAAGAAATTAAAGAAAAAAGACTCAATAGTTGAGCGAATAGAAATTTTTTCATTGCAGTTGTTAGTTTGGCTTTGTTTAGGAATACGTAATATCAGTTAAATCAATTATTGTTCTATATTAAAAGTTGAAAAGTTGTTATACAGTTTAACGGTAACGTAATTTTCTTGTGCCTTTGCCAAGAAAAAATGAGAAAAGAAATAAAAAACAGTTTTGATTTCACTAAATTTTTTTAACGGATTTATAAGATTATTGTTTTATAAACTTTAATGCAGTTTCTCCTTCTGAAGAAATAAGCTTTATAAAATAATTGCCTGCGCTAAATACGGATGCATTTATTGTTTGTTTTGATTCGCCTGCTGTTACCTGTATTTTTTTGGAAAAGACAACCTTGCCTGCGGCATTTACAATTTGCATCTGCATATCTGTATTCTTCTCACTAACAAAACCCAGGATAAGATTACTCTTAACCGGGTTAGGATAAAGCGTTACATCAAAACTGCTTGCATTATTAATGCTTTTTATTGTGCTGTAGCTGTACTTCCCATCTTTATCAACCATCTTCAGGCGGTAATAATTCACAGCCTTTAACGGCCTGTTATCAGTGTATTGATAGTTGTTTTTGATCTTGCCATTGCTGAGGCTTTGTATATATCCAATTGCAGAAAAATCTTTCCCGTTATTGCTTCTCTGTATCTCAAAATGATCTGTATTGATCTCATCAGCCGTACTCCATTTCAATAAGTTTGTTTCATTGTTGCGCTGTGCAGTAAAAGAAAGCAATTGAAGCGGAAGCACTATGTCTTGTACTACTGTTTTTGCAGTATCGGTTTCAACGGGAAGGTTATAATCGAAATAGATACCCGCTGAATTGGTTATTACATCACCACTAAGTAAACTTCTATTTGGTCTGATTTTATAAACAATATAACCATGGCTCGCCGGTTCATTTGAATTGCTGTCAGGTAATCCGATTGCGTCAAAATTCCATATACAAATATTCTTCTTAATATTCAATTGATAATTGTTGCTGGCATCAATCATCTCAAACGTGCCCCAGTCAAGTTTGTCGCTTAGGGTGTCTTGTACAACAATATTAAGTGCCGTATCAGTACCCGTGTTTTGAAAAAGAATAGTGTAAACAAGATAATCTCCATTGGTTACTGCTGTCTTCAATATTGTTCCCGCATGACTTTCTGATTTATTGTTGGGATCGTAAGAACCAACTGCAATTTGATTAAGGGCAGACATATTATCTTGTACATTTAAGTCATTTTGGAAAGGATTTATTGTTGCTGTCAAATGAACCGTATCTCCAGTGTTTGCAGTTGAAGACAAATGCAGGTTTAAAGAGATGGATGAGGCGTCTAACGGTTTAAAACTGTTGTAATTCCAACGAATAGTATCACCACTTATTGATGAATAAGAAGGAGAAGCTGAGTCAAAACTTAATCTTGAGTCTTTTATTAATTGTATCGTGCCGTTTGATATCGTATCTGTTCCAACATTGCGATAATAAATTTGATAATGAACAGGAAAGCCAGGACGTGGAGGCCGCGTTTGATATAAAGAAATATTTAAATCTTGTTTGCCTGTAATTGGCTGCAGTGCGAAGTAGACGGTATCAATTTGATTATAATTTGAAAAAGACGAACTATGACTTTGTGGAACTGCAGTATAGTAATTTTTGAAAGGTATATAAGAAGAAAAATATGTACCAGTGTCAACACCAATTCTAAAAATTCCGGTCGGTGTAAAAGTTAGACTTGAATCACTATTTTTCTTCGAAACAATTTCTCCCGGATTGAATAATGGTTCATCGATATCTTTTAAATTATTACTGTTTAAATCATAATAAGCATATCCATATATTTGATTTAATAAGATAGAATCTACAGTAACTTTTCTCACGCGTGAATTGTCAAAATCAGCAATAAAATAATTTCCTCTATTGTCCATTGTTATTCCTTCAGGAAAAGCTATTTCAGCGTTGGTTGCGTAGCCTCCGTCTCCCCAGTAATATCCGTAACCGTCACCAGCTACTGTGGTTACAATATTATCCTTAGAACGAATTTCTCTTATTACATTATTTACACTTTGTGAAAAAAATATGTCGCCATTCTTGTTCAAACAGATGCCATCACTTTGATCGATCGTTGCATTTGTGGCAAGACCCTCATCGCCGCTGTATCCCTTGATGCCGCTCCCGCATATCGTTGAAATAATGCCAGTAGACGCATCAATTCTTCTAATACGATAATTCCCATTGTCTGTAAAGAAGATATTTCCGCTTGAATCGAGTGTGATGGCATTCGGAAAATATAAATTAGCAGTAACTGCCGGAATTCCATCTCCGTTATAACCGTAAGTTTTAGTGCCGGCTATTGTAGAAATGATGCCAGTAGTAAGGTCTACTTTTCTAATTCTACTATTCGTACCATCGGCAATATACAGGATTGTTCCTGCTGCATTCAATACTATTCCTCCCGGCACGCTCAATTGAGCATTAATTGCTAACCCGCTGTCTCCTGAAAAACCCCATACGCCAGTTCCTGCAATTGTGGTTATAATGCGAGTTTTAGCATCTACTTTTCTAATTCTATAATTTATAGCATCAGATATATAGATGTTACCGGCGGGATCGATAGCCGAAGCAGCTGGATAATTTAATTCAGCATTAATTGCAAGACCATTATCCCCGCTATAGCCTTTTATACCGTTTCCTGCTATAGTAGTTATTATTCCTGTAACGCCATCAACCTTTCGGATAACGCCATAATGTTCATCTGTGATATACATATTACCGGAAGCGTCAAAATCCACATCTTTTGGCCTGCCTATAGCTGCGTTTATTGCAACTCCACCATCGCCAGAGTATGTATATAAACCATTTCCGGCGACAGTTGTAATTATTTGCAGCTTTGCCTGCAATGAAAAGCATAGGGCAATACAACACAATAAGGGCTTAAGCAATCTTGTTTTGGGCATACAAAATAAGTTCAAGGATGAATAATTATCTGTTAGTTTAAGTGGTACGAATATATAGGAATTACAGAATTCAAATAAAATTTTAATTTTTATAGTTTAACCAGTTTTATCACCTGCCGGTTATTGTTCTGAATCATTACAATATAATAAACTCCCCGGGTAAGGTTGTGTACCAGTTTCACTTCTCATTCGCCCCAACGCCGTACCTTCTTCGCTGCCAAGATGAACAAAGACGAACATGATACGAAGGAAAAACGAACGGGGCCTGTCTGCAGCTTCTGTAAAGCTTATTCAGTAATAAACATAAATACTCTAAGGTCTTATCAGGATAAGAAATTATTACCTGTAAGCTCATTTGTTCGGTAGTTGGTCGGTACTTCTTCGGTAGTTGGTCGGTAGTTGTTCGATTCATTGTATCGAACAACTACCGAAGAAATAACGTCGATATTATGTAGAAATAAGCCTGCAGGTATTTACATGGCCAGGCATATTCTTTTACAAAAGAGGGGGGGTGTTATAAAATGAACTACGCTCCTGTAACCATAAATAATACCCGATAGAAGTTGTTGGGTTGCCTGCTTGTGCACTATCGTTATTCCCGCTTAAGATTGGGTAAAAATGCCGTAAGCAATCCAATTAAAGGCAGAAAAGCGCAAAGATTATAAACATGTTCTATGCTTGTTTTATCAGCCAATGCACCTAAAACTGCAGAACCTAAACCACCCATTCCAAAGGCGAATCCAAAAAATAACCCGGAAACCATCCCGACTTTTCCCGGTAATAACTCCTGAGCGTAAACAAGTATGGCTGAAAAGGCAGAAGCTATTATCAAACCAATTAATATGCTAAGCACACAGGTAAAGAATAACGAAACATGCGGAAGCAATAATGTGAACGGTGCGGCGCCTAATATTGAAAACCAGATCACGTATTTTCTGCCAAAGCGATCGCCTAAAGGGCCGCCGAGTATGGTGCCAACTGCAACAGCGAACAGGAACGCAAACAGGTAAAGTTGTGATGTTTGAACTGAAACATGAAACTTATGGATGAGGTAAAATGTGTAATAGCTGGTCATAGAAGCCAGGTAGAAGTACTTTGAAAAAATCAGTACCAATAAGATTATTACACTTACAGTAACCCTTCTTTTTGATAAATGCAGTGAAGGATTGAGAGATTTTGATTTCACTTTTGCTTTCAGTGAAAATAAATTTGCTTTATACCAAAAGCCCAACCTGCCTAAAACGATCATTGCTAAAAATGCAATTAATGAGAACCACAGAATATTTGATTGGCCATAAGGGACTATTATTAATGCAGCAAGCAATGGCCCAAGCGAACTGCCTGCATTGCCACCCACCTGGAAAATAGACTGCGCTAATCCGCGGCGGTTTCCTGCTGCCATATATGCAACTTTTGAAGCTTCGGGATGAAACACAGATGACCCGATACCAATTAAGGCAACGGAGAACAGCAACATAGCATACGAAGAAGATTGAGATAATAAAATGAGCCCGGCTAAACTGAAAGCCATACCTGCTGCAAGTGAAAAAGGCTGAGGTTTTCTGTCTGTAAAAGAACCAACCAATGGCTGCAAGAGAGATGCAGATAATTGAAAGGTCAGCGTGATAAACCCAACCTGCGCAAAACTCAGGTTAAAAGTAGTTTTTACGATAGGATAAATAGAAGGTATTAATGATTGAATGGTATCATTTAGCAGATGTGAAAAACTGATAGCAAGTAAAACTGAAAATATCGTTTTAGGTTGAACCGGTTCAACAGATGCTTTCTCCAATTTAATAATTTAAAACGCAAAAATACAACGGCGGTATCTAGAATTTACAATTAACGCCGGACTGGTGAGTAAAGGCTGGATAAGGATGCAAAACTTAGATTTTTCTGTCATCGCCTTACCTTCAGAGTAAAGCCAAAGTGCATAGCTGAGGCCCCCGGAAAGATACAGTCAACCGGATGATAACTGAATAGATAAGAATAGGAACTAATAGGAACTGGCAGGTTGAAGGTACCCTAAAGGCTGCGAAGCGCCGGAAATGACTCAGCAACAAATTTTCCCATTTCTGTCTATAACTCCATTTTCCAACCTGCCAAATTTACATTTTACGCTCTCATGGCATAATGATTGAGTAACAGCGGTATAACTTAATCTCAAAGATTTAAATATGGGTAAAATAATAGGTATTGACTTAGGTACAACCAATAGCTGCGTTGCAGTTATGGAAGGTAACGAACCGGTTGTAATTGCCAATGATGAAGGCCGCCGCACCACGCCATCCGTTGTGGCTTTTTTAAAGAACGGAGAGCGTAAAGTGGGCGATCCTGCTAAAAGACAGGCCATAACGAACCCGCATAACACCATTATGAGTGTGAAGCGTTTTATGGGCCGCCGCTATGATGAAGTGGGTGAAGAAATCAGCCACTGGAGCTATAAAGTTGTAAAAGGTGATAACAACACCGTTCGTATAGATATTGATGGCAGAATGTACACGCCACAGGAACTTTCTGCCATGATACTGCAGAAAATGAAAAAAACGGCAGAAGATTACCTGGGCCAGGAAGTGAATGAAGCCGTTATTACAGTTCCTGCTTATTTTAATGATGCACAAAGACAGGCTACAAAAGAAGCCGGCGAAATTGCAGGTTTAAATGTTCGCAGGATCGTGAACGAACCTACAGCCGCAGCGCTTGCCTATGGTTTGGATAAGAAACATGCAGACCAGAAGATCGCTGTGTTTGACCTTGGTGGTGGTACGTTTGATATTTCTGTATTGGAACTTGGCGATGGCGTATTTGAAGTGAAATCAACCAACGGTGATACGCACTTAGGTGGTGATGATTTTGATAAAGTGATAATGGATTGGCTGGCTGATGAATTCAAGAAACAGGAAGCAATTGATCTGCGTAAAGACCCGATGGCTTTACAGCGTTTAAAAGATGCTGCTGAAAAAGCAAAGGTTGAATTATCTTCTTCCTCAGAAACAGAAATTAACCTGCCTTATATTACAGCAGTTGATGGTGTTCCAAAACACCTTGTTGTAAAATTATCAAGGGCAAAATTTGAACAGCTTGCCGACAATCTTTTTGCAAGATGTTTGAAACCTTGCGAGGCAGCTTTAAAAGATGCAGGCTATTCCACTTCACAGATCGATGAAGTGATACTGGTAGGTGGTTCTACCCGTATTCCTAAAGTGCAGGAAATAGTAGAGAAGTTCTTTGGCAAAAAACCACATAAAGGTGTTAATCCTGATGAAGTAGTTGCCGTTGGTGCAGCAATCCAGGGTGCAGTATTGACCGGTGAAGTAAAAGATGTGCTGTTGTTAGACGTTACGCCGCTTACTTTAGGTATTGAAACCTTAGGTGGTGTGTTAACGCCTATGATACAGGCAAACACCACTATTCCGACAAAGAAAACAGAAGTGTTCTCTACCGCCAGTGATAACCAACCTGGTGTTCAGATACATATTTTACAGGGTGAAAGAAGCCTTGCAAAAGATAACAAGAGTCTTGGTGTGTTTAACCTTGATGGTATTCCACCGGCACCACGTGGTGTTCCGCAGATCGAAGTAACTTTTGATATTGATGCGAATGGTTTGATCCACGTAAGTGCAAAAGATAAAGGCACGGGTAAGGAACAGAAGATCCGTATTGAAGCAGGCAGCGGCTTAAGCAAAGATGAAATTGAAAAGATGAAGAACGATGCAAAAGCGCATGAAGCTGAAGATAAATCAGCACGTGAAAAGATAGATAAACTGAACCAGGCAGACAGTCTTGTTTTCCAGACAGAAAAACAACTGAAAGAGTTTGGTGATAAAGTTCCTGCTGATAAGAAAGCTCCGATTGAAGCAGCTTTGAATAAATTAAAAGATGCACATAAAAGCCAGGATATATCCGCTGTTGATACTGCCATGAATGAGTTGAACCAGGCATGGACAGCAGCCAGCGAAGAACTATACAAAGCGCAGCAGGCAGGTGCTTCTCCAGATGCAGATGCCGGTGCACAGCAGCCACAGGATAATGGCAATGCACAGGGCGGTGCTCAGCAAGGTGCAGAAAATGTAACTGACGCAGAGTTTGAAGAAGTAAAATAATACCAAGATTTACCTGATTTTTCAGATAAACCTGATTATAAAAAGCCTTTCCGTTTGGAAGGGCTTTTTTTGTTTATATGCTTTGAAGAAATGTTTGCTTACCAGTAGCTTTATTCCTCCGGAATATATTATATACAACCAATCTTCCGCTGAAAAGAAACATCTTCAGCGTTTAATAATAATGTGATGCAAAGAATTAATGTTGCAACAGCTACCAAACAATCTTCGCTTTATTAAATGCCTTCACTGTAAACCTGCTAAAGATTGTTTTTTCAATTGTGGTTACAGCACTTGCAATATGTATGTATTTCTCCCGGTTAAAAATCTTCCTGTAGACTTTTCAATTAGTATAAACAATACTGTTTACAGGCAATTGTTTTCATTCATTCTTGTGTTCTGGGCAGGGATGTTTATAAACATGTGGATGAATAAAAGATGTAGTTCTAAAAATGTATCCTTTCTGTAGTTGTCTTTAAGCGCCTTCAATATAATCGAGGTCTTTATTATAGGTTTCATCGGTAAACACCACTGAAACAATTCCAATTATAAATACTACAATGCCAGTTATCCAACCTGCAGTTAAGTAGTCGCCTGTTACACCTTGTAACCAAATAAACAATATTGATACGAGCGTTAAAGAACCGCGCACCATGTTTGGAACTGTGGTTGCAACAGTTGCTCGTATATTGGTTCCGAATTGCTCTGCAGCCATAGTAACAAACATTGCCCAGAACCCTGTACCGAAGCCCATTAAAGCACCAACCAAATACAGTTGTGATACACTTGCGCCATGCAGGTTAAAGAACCAGAAAATAGAGATGCCCGTAATGGCATAAAAAATATATAATGCTGTCTTGCGGCTTTTAAACCACCTGCTTACAAAACCAACCAATAGATCGCCCACTGAAATAGCAGCGTAAGCATACATTACACTTTTGCCGGGATCAATTGTTCCCTGTATATTCATTTTAGCACCAAACTCTTTTGAAAAAGTTATAAGAATACCTATAACATACCATGTGGGCAACCCAATAAAAATAGCAGTGATGTATTTCCTGAACCGCGTTTTATTGGTGAACAGCATAAGGAAATTTCCTTTTGAAATATCTTTCTTTTCAATGCTTTTAAACATGCCTGATTCCAACACACTAACGCGCAATAATAACAGCAGAAAACCTAATCCTCCGCCGATGAAGTAACAGGTTCTCCAGTCAAAGTTTTCCCTTATAAAAAAAGCAACCACAGCACCTGTTAAGCCAATGCCTGCAACCAGCGAAGTAGCAATGCCGCGTTTTTCTTTCGGCAATAGTTCTGTAACCAATGTAATGCCCGCGCCTAATTCTCCGGCAAGACCAATGCCTGTAAAAAATCTTACCAATGCATATTGATCTACTGTGTGTACAAAGCCATTGGCAATATTTCCTATTGAATAAATAATAATAGATGCAAACAATACTTTCAGCCTTCCTTTTTTATCGCCCAGAATGCCCCATAATATTCCGCCGAGCAACAAGCCTATCATTTGTATGTTGATGATGAATAAGCCATCTTTTGCAATCTGGTCGTCATTTAAGCCAAAAGATTTTAAAGACGGAATGCGAATGATGCTGAAGAGCAGCAGATCGTAGATATCAACAAAATAACCTAATGCAGCTACAAGCACTGCAAGGCTGAATATTGATTGTTGCTTTTGATTCATCATATAATATCTCAGGAATTGGTTTTGTCCTTGGTAAAAAAGAACTTGTAAATAATGGGTGCAGTAGAAACGATCACTATTAATATTACGATCATTTCAAGATGTTCTTTCAGATCAACATTGAAATTATTAAGTACCCATTTGTATAAAAAATGTCCGGCAAATAACATGGCAAAGACCCATGCAATACAACCAATGATATTGAAATAGAAGAACTTCTTTTTATCCATTTTTACAACGCCCGCAACTATAGGTGCAAATGTGCGGATAATGGGAACAAAGCGGGCAGCTACAATAGCCCATCCACCGTATTGATTATAAAAATCGGTTGCCCGGATAAGATATTTTTTCTTGAAGAAGAAAGTATCTTTTCGTTCATATAAAAAAGGTCCGCTTTTTCTGCCAAACCAATAGCCAACAAGATTACCCAGCACGCCTGCAGCTGCAATTAATATCCACAATATAATAAGGTCAACAAATTCATTTGAAGATGGTAATACCTGTGATGCCAGGTCATGACTGTAAATGCCTGCTACAAATAACAGGCTGTCGCCAGGCAGGAAGAAACCCGCAAACAAACCTGTTTCTGCAAATATTACAAAGAGCAGTAACCACAAGCCGCCGTATTCAATATAAAACTGCGGATTGATGAGATCGTGCCACTGAAAATCTAAAAAATGAATCATTGTATTTGTTTGATAATTTACTTAATCCAAAGCTTTCTCCCATTTGCTTACAACGCTTGTTGCCAGCGCATTTCCTAAAACATTGGTTGCTGTTCTGAACATATCACAAAAATGATCTATCGGCAATATTAGAGCAACTCCTTCCGGTGGAATTTTAAACATAGCACAGGTTGCAGTAACAACAACCAATGATGCGCGTGGTACACCTGCAATGCCTTTACTTGTAAGCATTAATACCAACAACATGGTTAATTGCGTGCCATAATCAAGCGGAATTTTATATGCTTCCGCGATGGACATGCTGGCAAAGGTCATATACATCATGCTGCCATCAAGATTGAATGAATAACCCAAGGGCAACACAAATGAAACGATCCTTTCATCGCAGCCAAATCTTTCCAGCTCTTCCGTAAGTTTTGGAAAAACGGCTTCGCTGCTTGTTGTACTGAAGGCAATAATTATTGGCTGAACAATATGTTTTAAAAGATTGGGCAATCGCTTTTGCAGAATAATAAATCCAACGGTGATCAACAATACCCATAATAATAAAATGCCGATGATAAAATACAGGAAGTATTGTGCGTAGAATACAAATATCTGCGGGCCCTGTGTTGCCATTACTCCGGCAATAGCACCAAACACACCCAGTGGCGCTACCATCATTACATAACCTACCATTTTTAATACTACATGAGAAACTGCATCCAGCGCTTTAATAATTATTTTCCCCTTTTCTCCAATAGCTGCAGTTGCTATACCAAACAAAACAGAAAACACTACAATTTGTAATACCTGGTTCTGCGCCATTGCATCAATAATACTTACGGGAAAAACATGTTCAACAAAATTCTGCAGGCTGAACTGTTGTGTTTTTCCAACAAGGTCTTGCGCTCCTGAAACATCTGCATTGCTTAAATTAATGCTGGCTCCCGGCTGAAAAATATTTACCAGCAACATACCTAACAGCAAACTTGCCAGCGATGCTGATAAAAACCACAACAATGCTTTACCACCAACTCTGCCAACTGTTTTTATGTTGCCAAGCTTTGCAATGCCCACCACTAATGTTGAAAATACAAGGGGAGCAATAATCATTTGCACCAATCTTAAAAAGATAGTGGAAAGTAGTTTTATGTTTGATGAAAATGCGTTGCGCGTTTCGGAAGGATAGTTTGCATAAATATAGTAACCAACAACAGCGCCCAATATCATTGCAATAAAAATATAAAGCGTAAGATTATTGCGTTTCCTCATCAGCAAAAATTGATTTGCAATATAACATTAATAAAAGCAAAGAATAATCAATGCTGCTGCATCAATAAAACATTTTGTTTGCAGAAAAAATAAATACTTATTTTTCCGGTTATAATAAAATTTGTATGAGTTTATTCAGAACAAAATCGTTAGATGTTTTACTGGCACAGGCAGCCGATTCTGAAAAAAGTTTAAAAAGAACTTTGGGTAAAGGCAGTTTGATTGCATTGGGAATAGGAGCCATTATTGGTGCGGGTTTGTTTGTAAGAACTGCAGCCGCAGCCGGAGGCAGTGCCGGACCTGCAGTTACCATATCTTTTTTAATTGCTGCTGTTGGGTGCGCTTTTGCCGGTTTATGCTATGCTGAATTTGCTTCAATGATACCTATTGCAGGAAGTGCCTATACTTATGCTTATACAACCATGGGTGAAATAATAGCATGGATAATTGGCTGGGCGCTTATTCTTGAATATGCGTTAGGCGCGGCAACGGTGTCTATTGCATGGAGTGAATTTTTAAATAAACTTCTTAACGGAGCGATTCCCTATGAATGGTGCCACTCACCATTTCAATCAGCAATTGTAGATGGTGTAATGCATCACGGAATTATTAATGCCCCTTCATTGCTTGTATTGTTCCTTATCTCTGCACTACTTATTAAAGGCACCCAGGAATCTGCAGTGGTAAATGCAATTATCGTATTCATTAAGGTTGCTATTGTACTTGTATTTATTGCAATCGGCTGGCATTTTATTAATCCTGCAAACCATACACCTTATTTAATACCCGCAAATCAGCCTGATGCAATACAGCCTGACGGTAAACCTTACAGTTATGCAGACTTTTTTAATCATGGTTGGGGCGGCGTATTACGAGGAGCAGCCGTGGTATTCTTTGCTTTCATTGGTTTTGATGCAGTAAGCACAGCAGCACAGGAAGCAAAAAATCCTAAAAAAGATATGCCGATTGGTATTCTTGTTTCATTGCTTATATGCACCATTTTGTATGTGCTTTTTTCATGGGTACTAACTGGTGTTGCACCTTTTACAGATTTTGTGAGCGCCGGTAAAGAAGCTTCTGTTGCTTATGCCATTCAAACTTATATGCAAGGATATGGTTGGCTTGGCACATTAGTTACCGTTGCTATTCTGGCTGGTTTTTCATCCGTGATACTGGTAATGTTGATGGGACAAAGCCGCGTATTTTTTTCCATGGCGAACGATGGCCTGCTTCCAAAAGTTTTCTCAGACGTGCATCCTAAATTCAGAACACCATACAAATCCAATATCATATTATTTCTTTTTGTAGGAACATTTGCTACATTAATACCCGGAGATATAACAGGCGACCTGACTAGTATTGGAACACTTTTCGCATTTGTGCTGGTATGTGCGGGTGTTCTGATAATGCGTAAAAGAGATCCTAACCGCGTTAGGCCTTTCAAAACTCCATTGGTGCCGTTAGTGCCAATTCTTGGGATATTGGTATGCGCAGCTATGATAATTTCATTGAAAACAGAGACACAGGTTGTTGCTTTAATATGGATGGTGCTTGGATTGCTGATCTATTTCAGTTACAGCAGGCGCAACAGCAAATTAAGTGCTGCAGGCGAAATCCTTCCTTCTGCTTCAGATTTTGATAAAGTGTAAACCTTAAAAATATCGTGTAATAAAAAAGCCCCAACAAATGTTGGGGCTTTTTTTAATGCTGTAGGGGGAGGGATCGAACCTCCACGAGGCAGTTAGCCAAAATGCAAAGTTTAGTGGTCAACCCCGGTCGGCCTTACCAAAAGTAACGTCGGCTCTACATTTCGTTTATCCTGTAATCCTCACCCCCGAGACGAGAGGGCATGTCTGCCAAAGATTTCATCACCCCACAGTATGTATAAGAACTATCGCGTTTGCTGATGCAATATTAAAGCGCAAATATTATTCAATAGAAATTATTCAAGTTAAAATTTTAAATTATAGAAAATATTTAAAACAATATACTTTTGATTAGACAAAATCTAAAATACTATTGCATAATGACCGATAAATTGAATCTTGACAAACTGGATTTCCAGATCATCCAGGCAATGATGGAAAACGCAAATATTTCTTATGCTGATCTTGGTAAAATACTTTTTGTTTCGGGCGGCACTATTCATGTACGCATAAAAAAGCTGCAGGAAATGGGTATTGTAAAGGGTACAAAGCTGCACATCAATCATAAAATTTTGGGTTATGATGTAATTGCATTTATTGGCATTTATCTGGAAAAAAGTTCTTTATATGATAACGTAGCAAACCAGTTAAAAAAAATTCCTGAGATAGTTCGGCTTAATTATACAACGGGCAATTACAGCATGTTTGCAGAAGTGGTATGTAAAGATATCGGCCAGTTAAAATTTGTATTGCACGACGAATTGCAAAAAATAAAAGGCATTGAGCGAACAGATACCATTATATCACTCGAAGAAAGTTTTTCCAGAAATGTACAAATGGTGGAACTTAAAAAAACGGTATGATTTTTTATACAGTCCATACAAGTAACAAATACAATTACTTAAAACCTGTAAAAGACAACTATGGACAGCATCAACAAAAATCAGCCTGAAAAAAACAAAGAAAATTTATTAGGCGAAAACGCAATCAAAAAAATTAAACTCCTGGCAAAAAAGGCAGAATCTTGTTTCTTCTGCACAAACATTAATGGTGGAAATTTTAGCACAAGGCCAATGGCGCCTGAACAAATTGATGATGATGGCAACTTCTGGTTTTTAAGCGCAAGCGACAGTCATAAGAATAAAGAAATAAGTATTGACGCTTCAGTACAATTATTATTTCAGGGTTCGCCGCATTCGGATTTTTTAAGCATTAACGGACGCGCAGAAATATCAAGAGATAAAAATAAAATAGATGAGTTGTGGGATGGCATAATGAAAACATGGTTCACAGAAGGCAAAGATGATCCACGTATCACTGTTATAAAAGTTGCACCAACTGATGGCTATTACTGGGATACTAAACATGGAGAGGCAGTTGCATTTACTAAAATGATTATAGGTGCTATTGCAGGAAAAACGCTTGATGATTCAATTGAAGGAACGGTAAAAGTGTAGTAGATATACATGTGTGTTTTAATTGTAACAATAATCCCACAAAAAAATGCGGGATTATTTATTTGCAATGAGTTATACTATTTTTAGAAAAAGTTTTCTAATTCACAGTCAAACCAAGATTTTTCTCCATCGGTTTTATATCAGGTGAGTGACCACGAAAATTTTTAAACATCGTATTGTAATCTTCTGTATTACCTTTTGACAAGATCATATCACGAAACCGCTGGCCGTTGGCCCTTGTCATTCCGCCATTTTCTTCAAACCAGCTATAAGCATCTTCTTCCAGCATTTTTGTCCATTGATAGGCATAATAACCTGCAGCATAATCATTATTGCCCCAGATGTGCAAAAAATATGTAGCGCGGTAACGCGGCGGAACCTGTGGCAGATCAAGCCCGGTTATGTGCAAAGCATATTTTTCAAAAGCATCTGCATCACTTACAACAGTATCTGCAGAAAGTTTATGCCATTGCATATCCAACGATGCTGCTGCAATAGCTTCAGTTAATGTGTAGCCTTCATTAAACGTTGATGCTTTTTTTATTTTGTCTATAAGCGATTGCGGAATAGGTGCGCCCGTTTTATAATGTACCGCATAATTTTTCAACACCTTCGGATCTAAAGCCCAATGCTCATTGAATTGCGATGGGAATTCAACATAATCACTGGCAACATTAGTTCCTGAAAGTATTGAATATTCCTGGTTGGCAAACATGCCATGCAATGCATGACCAAACTCATGAAACATAGTAGTTACATCATCAAAACTTATTAATGCAGGCTGACCGGGCGCAGGTTTTGTAAAATTGCAAACATTAAATACAACCGGTTTTGTGTTTAATAATTTAGATTGACCAACCATATTACTCATCCATGCGCCGCCTGATTTATTATCGCGTTTAAAATAATCGCAGTAAAACAAAGCAAGCGATTTGCCATCTTGATCAAACACTTCAAACACGCGCACATCAGCCTGGTAAACCGGTATGTCATGCCTTTCCTTAAAAGTTAATCCATACAATTGATTGGCTGCATAAAAAACGCCTTTCTCTAAAACTGTATTTAATTCAAAATATGGTTTTATCTCATTTTCATCAAGATCATATTTTGTTTTACGCACCTGCGCTGAATAAAATTCCCAATCCCATGGCTGCAAAGAAAAGCCACCATTTTGCGCATCGATCACCTGTTGAATATCTGCAGCTTCCTGCTTTGCTTTCCCTGTTACAGATGGCACTAACTGGTTTAAGAAATTATCAACTGCCTGTGGTGTTTGTGCCATCTGATCCTGCAGTTTCCATGCAGCATAATTAGGAAAGCCCATCAGCTTTGCTTTCTGCGCTCGGATTGCTGCAATACGGATAATAAGTGAACGCGTATCATTGGAATCATTTCTTTCTGCACGCATCCATGATGCATTAAAAATCTTTTGACGCATATCCCGATTTGTTAATGATTGTAATACTGGTTGCTGTGTTGTATTCTGCAGAGGAATGAGCCAGCTATTGGTTAAACCTTTTGCATTTGCATTTTGTGCATACGCATCTTTTTCCGATTGAGATAAACCTGCAAGTTCAGATGAATCTGTAATTACCGTTGCGCCTGCTTTTGCTGCATTAACCAGTTGGTTAATAAACTTTGCACTCAATGATGCCTGCCCTGTATTCAATTGTTTCATTTGTACTTTTTCTGATGCAGACAACCTCGCACCGGCAAGCACAAACTGCTGGTAATAATATTCAACCAACCGCATCGATTCTTTATCAAGTTTTAGTGAAGCCCGGTTGTTGTAAACGGTCTCAATGCGTTTAAATAATTTTTCATTCAGGTAAATTGCATCCTGGCTAGCAGCAAGTTCAGGCGCTATTTCTTCCTGCAATACCTGTAATGTATCGTCTGTATTAGCGCTGGTCACAGCATTAAAAACATTGCTCACACGTTTTAATAACTGGCCTGTTTCTTCCAGTGCTATCAAAGTGTTTTTAAAAGTTGGTGCTTCAGTATTATTTGCAATA
>Ga0206973_1085_pt1 | contig 24266 bp, 31 predicted proteins | sample Alteio_BWOrgHeat_83_FD_152927 | JGI IMG/M metagenome (GOLD analysis project Ga0206973, IMG submission 152927) | Enriched cells from forest soil in Barre Woods Harvard Forest LTER site, Petersham, Massachusetts, United States -... | ecosystem: Environmental > Terrestrial > Soil > Temperate forest >...
ATGGCGGTCACGCTGGTTCGTCGAGCGCGACTACGACAAGTTGCTGATCGAAGATGTGCACCTGCGCGAGGAGTTGAAGGAGAAGCTCAAGGCGGCCGGCGTCAGCTCGGTCGAGATTGAGCGGCCCGGCAATAAGCTGCGCCTCATCATCCGCACCGCGCGTCCGGGCATCGTGATCGGCCGCAAGGGCGCCGAGATCGAGAAGCTCAAGGTGGATCTGCAGAAGCGCACCAACCGCGAAGTGTTCATCGACATACTCGAGGTGAACAAGCCGGAGTTGGACGCGCAATTGGTGGCGGAGAACATCGCGCTGCAACTGGAAAAGCGGGTTGGCTTCCGCCGCGCCATGCGCAAGGCGGTCGATTCCGCGCTGCGCTTTGGCTGCAAAGGCATCAAGGTTCGCGTCTCCGGGCGTTTGAACGGCAACGAGATCGCGCGTTCGGAGTGGTATTTGCAGGGGCGGTTGCCGCTGCACACCCTGCGCGCCGATATCGACTACGGTTTTGCCGAAGCGCGCACTACTTATGGCGTGATCGGGGTCAAGACCTGGATCTATCGCGGTGACATTTACGAGCAGAAGCGCCGCCAGCCGCAGGTGGCGGGCACCACAAGCGGCGTTTTTTAAACCGGCAGGATTATAGGGGCAAGATTTTATGTTGATGCCAAAGAAGGTCAAGTACCGCAAGCAGCAGCGCGGCCGTATGTGCGGTAAGGCGTGGCGCGGCTCCGAGCTCTCCTTCGGAGACTATGGACTCAAGGTGATGGAGTGCGGCTATATCACGGACCGGCAGATTGAAGCCAGCCGCGTGGCCATGACCCGCTTCATCAAGCGCGGCGGCAAGATCTGGCTGCGCCTCTTTCCTGACAAGCCGGTAACCAAGAAGCCGGCCGAAACCCGTATGGGTAAGGGCAAGGGTGCTCCCGATCACTGGGTAGCGGTGGTTCGTCCCGGCAAAGTGCTCTTTGAGATGGAAGGTGTCTCCCCGGAAATGGCCGCCGAGGCGATGCGCTTGGCTTCGAACAAGCTGCCGCTCAAGACCCGATTTGTGATGCGGCATGATGTCAAGCCGACCGCGGTGGTCAAGTAGAGAAGAGAGAAAAGCGATGGAAACGGAAAAGATTCGGAACTTGAACGATGAAGAGCTGATACGGCAGGAGAAGCAGTCAGCCGAGCAGCTCTTTCGCCTGCGCTTCCAGATGAAGCTGGGGCAGAACGAAGGCGTGAAGAAGCTGCGCGATCTGCGCAAGGATGTAGCCCGAATCAAGACCATCGCCCGCGAACGGGTGCTGGGTCTGCATGGCTCATCCCTTCAACCTGCAGCTGAGACGGCGGCGAAGCCGGCAAAAGCAAAGAAGGCCAAACCGGCCGGAAAAGAGGCTCGTTAAGCCATGTCAGATGCCGCAGCAGTTGAGACCAGAAAGCCGGAGTCACGGCGCACGGAAAAAGTTGGCAACGTCGTTTCGACCAAGATGCAGAAGACCATCGTGGTCGAGGTGGAGATGCGCAAAACCCACCCCAAGTACAAGCGCGTGATCAAGCTGAGCAAGAAGTTTTATGCCCATGACGAGCAGAACTCAGCCCGCGTTGGGGACGTGGTAAGGATTCGTGAGAGCCGGCCGCTGAGCAAGCTGAAGCGGTGGACGCTGGAAGAGGTGGTTCGCCGATCCTCTCTGCCGCAGTCCGAAGAGCTGGCGCAGCCGGTCGCTTAGGTCGATTCGTCTCGGTCGAGTTTCGAACAAAATTGTCGTCCCGGCCGAAGCGGGAGTGGAGCACGGTTTCAGCAGGTTGTGCAAGACCGGCCGAGTCACAGCAACAGTGACAGAGCCCGAAGGAGAGACGAGTATGGCAGTGCAGATGAGAACCATGCTGGAAGTAGCCGATAATTCCGGCGCGCGCAGGCTGCAGATGATTCTGCCCCTGGGCGGCTCGAGCGGAAAAAAGGCCGGCCTGGGCGACGTGATTACTGCCTCCGTGAAGGAAGCTTCTCCTGACGGGCAGGTCAAGAAGGGCGTGGTGGTGAAGGCAGTGGTGGTGCGGACGCGCAAGGAATACCGCCGCCGCGACGGCACCTACATCCGCTTTGACCAGAACGCCGCGGTTTTGATCAACGATGCGGGTGAGCCGGTAGGCACGCGCGTTTTTGGTCCCGTCGCCCGCGAGCTGCGGGAGAAGAAGTTTTTAAAGATTGTGTCGCTGGCCCCGGAAGTCATCTAACGGCGGGGTCTGAAAGCGAGGAAGCTATGGCATTGAAGTTGCAACGCAACGATACGGTGGAAGTGATTACGGGCGCCGACAAGGGCAAGCGGGGAAGGGTGCTGCGCGTGCTGGGAGACAAGAACCGGGTGCTGGTAGAGCATGTGCGCATGGTCAAGAAGCATGTCCATCCCAATCCGCAGCGCAATATCAAGGGCGGTATTGCCGAGCAGGAAGCAGCCATTCAGATCTCCAACGTGATGTTGGTGTGTGGCAGCTGTGGGCCGGTGCGTGTCGGTCACAAGTTTGAAGGCGATACCAAGGTGCGGGTCTGCATGAAATGCGGTCAGACGCTGGCCCCGAAGAAGAAGTAAACAGTATTGGATCACGCAACGGTACACGGGCAGCAAGCCAGAGCCCACTCCGGGACCGTGAAAGAAAAGAGACGGATCGATGGCAGCGAAGGTAAACGCGAGACTTAAGCAAAAGTATCAAGAGGAAATCAGGCCGGCATTGCAGAAAGAGCTAGGCCTCGACAACCTGATGGCTGTGCCGCGCCTGGAAAAGATCGTTCTGAACATGGGTCTGGGCGAGGCCACGCAGAATGTCAAGCTGATGGATCCGCTGGTCGCTGACTTGGCTTCGGTAGCGGGGCAAAAGCCCGTGGTTACGCGGGCCAAGAAGTCCATCGCCGCCTTCAAGGTGCGCGAAGGCATGCCCATTGGCGCCATGGTCACGCTGCGCGGCGACATCATGTACGAGTTTCTCGACCGGCTGGTTGCGATCGCGCTTCCCCGGGTGCGCGATTTCAAAGGTGTTTCCACCAAGAGCTTCGACGGGCGGGGCAACTACACCCTGGGCATGCGCGACCAGTTGATTTTTCCCGAGGTTGACTACGCGCGGGTGGAGAAGTTGAAAGGCATGAACGTGACCATCGTGACCACAGCCAAGGACGATAACCAGGGACGCGCCCTGCTGCGGCAGTTCGGCATACCCTTCCGCCAGACGGCGTAAGCTGCCGAAGCCAGAGAAGCCAGAGAGGATTGAGAGAGACGAATGTCAACCACAGCGAAACGTGTAAAAGACGCCCGGAAGCCAAAGTTTTCCAGCCGTCAGCACAACCGTTGCAAGATCTGCGGCCGGCCGCGCGCGTACCTGCGCAAGTTTGGTCTTTGCCGCTTATGCTTCCGCCAGTTGGCGCTTCGGGGCGAAATCCCCGGTGTTGTCAAATCAAGTTGGTAGTAACCGTGTAACCACAACATTCCCGCAGGTTCTGCGGCTTCGAACAGGCCGCAGCGAACGGGGAGTGGAGGAGAGAGAATGAGTCTAACCGATCCAGTAGCCGACTTTGTGACGCGCATCCGCAACTCCATCCGTGCGCGCCATCAAAAGCTGGATGTCCCGGCATCGAAGCTGAAGACCGAGATCGCCCGCATCCTGAAGGAAGAAGGCTACATCGCCAACTACAAAGCGGCGGAAGAGAATGGCCGTACCGTGTTGCGGGTCTATCTCAAATACGGCGCGAACAACGAAGCGGCCATCCGCGACCTGTCGCGTGTCTCGCGGCCTGGCTGCCGCGTGTATGTCGGCCACGATGAGATCAAGCGCGTGCAGAGCGGGCTCGGCATCAGCATCATGACCACGCCGCGGGGCGTGATGACCGGGCGGCAGGCACGGCGCGAAGGTGTCGGCGGCGAGATTCTCTGCGAGGTTTGGTAAAGCGTTTTTCGTGATGAAGCGCAGTGTGTTTTTGCGCTCTGGCTGCAGTGGAACGGTGGCTCACAAAACCGGGACTCGCAAGCCACGAGGGGTTTAGAGTATGTCGCGTATAGGCAAGAAACCGATTCCGTTGCCCGCAACCGTGAAGTACAAGGTGCAGGGCAACACCGTGCTGGTCGAGGGGCCCAAGGGCAAGCTGAGCGCCCTGCTGCCTGCGGGCATCACGCTTGAGACCAAGGACGGGAATCTGCTCGCGGTGCGGGAGAAGGAATCGCTGGCTGCCCTGCATGGTTTAACTCGGGCGCTGGTCTCGAACGCGGTGGAGGGCGTTACCAAGGGCTGGAGCAAGGAGCTGGACATTGTCGGCATCGGCTATCGCGCCGAGCTCAAGGGAAAGGGCACGGTGGTCTTTACCCTGGGCTTCTCTCATCCCATTGAGTTTCCTTTGCCCACGGGCATTGACGTTGCGATTGACCCCAAGCAGACGCGGCTGACGATCAGCGGCATCGACCGGCAAAAGGTAGGCCAGGTGGCCGCCGACATGCGCTCGCTGCGTAAGCCCGATCCGTACAAGAACAAGGGTGTGCGCTACGTGGGCGAGCGCTTGAAGAAGAAGGTTGGCAAGACCGGCGCCAAGTAAGCCGTAAAGGACCGAACGGGGCTGCAGGGCAGCTCCGCTTTTAGGAAAGGAAGAACCAAATGATTCCGCTAAGACAGAGAAACGCGATACGCCAGCGGGTGCACTTTCGCATTCGCCAGAAGATGCGCGGCACTACGGAGCGTCCGCGGCTCAATGTATACCGCTCCTTGAACCACATCTATGCGCAGATTGTCGACGATGTCAAAGGGGAGACGCTGCTCTCCGCCTCCACTCTCTCCGCCAAGATCAAGACCGGCGGCAACGTAGCTGCGGCAAAGGAAGTGGGCAAGCTCGTGGCAGAGAAGGCGATCGAAAAGGGAATCAAGCAGGTGGTCTTCGACCGCGGCGGCTATCTTTACCATGGGCGCGTCAAGGCTTTGGCGGATGCGGCCCGCGCGGCGGGGTTGGAGTTCTAGAAGCAGTATGAGCGTTTTGCTGTTACGGGCGCCGGGCGGCGCGGAAGGATTTTAGAGCATGGCAATACTCAAGCGGAAACTGGACGCCGGGCAGTACAACCTGAAGGATCAGGTGGTGTCCATCAATCGTGTCACTAAAGTAGTCAAGGGCGGCAAGAACATGTCCTTCGCGGCGCTGGTGGTAGTCGGCGATCCCTCGGCCGGCGTGGTGGGCTTTGGCTCGGGCAAAGCGAAGGAAGTCCCGCAGGCGATCCGCAAGGGAATCGAGGCGGCCAAAAAGAATCTGGTGCACGTAAATCTGTCGGAGACGACCATACCCCACCAGGTGTTAGGGCGCTTTGGTTCCGGGCATGTACTGCTGAAGCCGGCGCCGGAAGGCACGGGCGTGATTGCGGGCGGCGCAGTGCGGGCGGTGATGACTTCGGTCGGGGTGCAGAACATCCTCACCAAGAGCCTGGGCTCGGCCAACCCTCACAATGTGGTCAAGGCTACCTTTGATGCGCTGGTGCAATTGCGGGATCGTGGCGAAGTGGCTGCCGCTCGCGGCAAGCAGGTACAGGAGCTATATTGATGGCAGACACCGCGAAGCAAGCGAAGTTGATGATGCGCCTCGAGTACTATCGTTCTTCGATTTCCACCCCGGAGAAGCACAAGCGGGTGGTGAAGGGATTGGGCTTTACCCGGCTCAATCAGGTAGTAGAGCGTGAGGATACGGCGTCCATCCGGGGCATGGTCAAGACCGTGCCGCACCTGGTGCGGATCATAAAGTAAGCCGAGGAAAAGAAAAGCGAGTCGGACTGGCCGTACCAGAGAGACCAGACTGGCGTTGAGCGAGGATAGTATGGCTAAAAATCTTTCTAATTTGCGGGCTCCCAAGCAGGCGAACACCGGCAAGAAGCGCGTCGGCCGCGGTATGGGCTCAGGCATGGGCAAGACCTCTGCCCGAGGCCACAAGGGACAGCGTTCGCGTTCCGGTTCCCATATGATGCGGGGTTTCGAAGGCGGCCAGATGCCGTTGCATCGCCGCTTGCCGAAACGCGGCTTCACGAACATCTTTCGCACCGAGTACTCGGTGGTCAATCTGAGCCGCATTGCCGAGCTCCATGAGGAACTGGGAGAGTTGACGCTGGATGTCTTCGCCGCTAAGGGGCTTTTGAAGAAGCGGCACGGACTGGTCAAGGTACTCGGCGATGGTGAGCTGAGCGTCGCGGTGACGGTCCACGCGCACAAGTTTTCCAAGTCGGCCCAGGAAAAGATCGAGAAAGCCGGCGGTAAGGCTATTCTGGTCGCCTGAAGGCCCTTCTTTGGAAGGGCGTCAGCATAAAGGGTAACGAAACAGGAAACCTATGTTTGAGAAGATCGCCAATATCTTCCGCATCCCCGACCTGCGCAAGCGGGTCTTGTTCACCCTGGGCATCCTGGCCGTTTATCGTCTGGGCTCGCAGATCCCTACCCCGGGAGTCAACCTCAAGCTGCTGGCGCAATTCTTCGACCAGCAGGCGGGCAGTGCGCTCGGCCTGGTCGACCTGTTCAGCGGCGGAAACCTTCGCAAACTGACCATCTTCGCCCTGGGCATTATGCCCTACATCACCGCCTCTATCATCTTCCAGTTGCTCACCGTGGTTTATGAGCCGTTGGCCAAGCTGCAGAAGGAAGGGGAGCTGGGGCGGCGAAAGATTACCCAGTGGACGCGTTATGTCACGGTGCTGCTGGGCGCCATTCAATCGCTGGCCATCGCGCTGACGTTATCCCATGGCTCGGGCGGTGTCTCCTATGTGTTGAACCCTGGGCCGGGCTTTATCTTCACGACCATCCTCACGCTGACTACGGGCACCGCCTTCATCATGTGGCTGGGCGAGCAGATTACCGACCGCGGCATTGGCAACGGCATGAGTCTGCTGATCTTTGCCGGCATCGTGGTGGGCATACCCCGCGGTATCCAGGATCTGATCGACAAGGCGAAAACCCAGGCTTGGGGTTCCTTCACCATCCCGGCGCTGGTGCTGCTGGTGGTGGCGATGATCGCCATCGTGGCCTTTATCGTCTTTGTGGAGCGTAGCGAGCGGCGCATTCCGGTGCAGTACGCCAAGCGGATCGTCGGGCGGCGGCTCATGGGCGGGCAGTCCACGCATCTGCCGCTCAAGGTGAACTCCGGCGGCGTGATGCCGGTGATCTTTGCCAGCTCGATTCTCTCTGCTCCCTTGCTCTTTGCCGGGTCCGATTACGTGCGCAACAGCGGTTTCCTGACCCGCATTTTCGACGGCCTGCGCACCGGCGAGCCCTGGTATGAGCTGCTCTACATGGTTGGCATCGTTTTCTTTGCCTACTTCTACATCTCGATCGTCTTCCGCCCCGACGACATTGCCGACAACATGCGCAAGTACGGCGGCTTCATCCCCGGCATTCGTCCCGGGAAGCGTACCTCCGACTTTGTGAACGACGTTCTTACCCGCATTACCCTGGTCGGCGCGCTTTACCTGATCGTCATCTCGCTGATCCCGCAGATTTTGATCAGTGGCATTCACCTGAACGACCTTTGGCTGGTGGGCGGGTTTTTCGAGCAGATGCCCACCTGGGTCACCCATGGCCTGAACGTCAGCTTCTACTTTGGCGGGACCTCGCTGCTGATTGTGGTCGGCGTGGCCATGGATACGGTAAACCAGGTAGAGTCGCAGCTGATCATGCGCCACTATGATGGCTTCTCGCCGCGGAGCGGCCGGGTCCGCGGAAGACGGTCGTGGTAAGAGCGGTGGCTGAAGCTGCGAAGACCGGGCCATCCTCAGAAGAGAATTGGAAGCAGATTGTCCCCGGCCCCGTGCTGCTGATGGGTCCCCCGGGGGTAGGGAAAGGCACCCAGGCCAAGGGAATCATGGCCGTCTGGGGCATACCTCAGATTTCTACGGGTGATCTGCTCCGGGACCACAGGGATCGCGGAACCAGGCTGGGTGTGCAGGCGAAGCAGCTCATGGATGAGGGCAAGCTCGTTCCCGACGACCTGGTCAACCAGATGGTGGCGGAACGGCTGCAGCAGCCCGACACCGCCCGCGGCTATATTTTGGATGGCTATCCGCGGACCCTGGCTCAGGCGGAGTGGCTTGATCAACGCTTGCGTGATCAACATTCAGATGACCAGCGGTTTGCCGGGGCGGCGAAACCGCCGGGTCTTCCGCTGATTGCAGTAAGCATCCAGGTAAGTTATACTCAGTTGTTGCGTCGTATCACGGGTCGGCGCAGCTGTCCATCCTGCCAGCGTATTTACAACGTTTACCTGCAACCGCCGAAATTCGACACGGTATGCGATGTAGAAGGCACACCGTTGGTCCAGCGCGCGGATGATGTGGAAGCGGTCTTCCATGAGCGGATGCGGACGTATACGGCGCTGACCGCGCCGGTTGTCGAGCATTACCGCGCCAGCAGCCGGTTCGTCGAAGTGGATGGCGAGCAGCCAGCGGGCGAGGTAATGGCGGGCATCATGGCCGCGGTAGCACGACTCAGATCCAAGACTTAGAAGAGAGAGTTGAAAAGGCCAATGGCCATCATGATCAAGACGCCGCAAGAGATTGAAAAAATGCGGCGCAGCGGAGCGGCGGTTCACGACGTGCTGGAGCACGTGAAGGCGCGTGTCAAGCCCGGCGTAACCACGCTCGACCTGGAAGTTGCGGCAGAAAGCAAGATAGCAGAGTTGGGAGCCACCTCCGCATTCAAGGGCTACCGCGGCTACCCTTGTGTTTTGTGCACTTCGGTGAACGAGCAGGTAGTGCACGGCATCCCCTCCAGCGACCGGGTGCTGCGTGACGGAGATATCGTCTCCATCGACTGTGGAGTGGTCCTGGACGGCTACTACAGCGACTCCGCAATCACGGTTCCTGTGGGAGCCGAGGTAGCGCCTAAGACCAAGCGCCTGCTAGATGTGACCAAGGCTTCGCTCGAGACTGCGATCAAGGTAGTGCGTCCGGGAGCAACGCTGGGAGATATTGGCGCCGCGGTGCAGGAAGTGGTGGAAGCGGACGGGTTCAGCGTAGTGCGGGAATTTGTCGGGCACGGAATTGGGACCCGGATGCACGAAGATCCGCAGGTCCCCAACTACGGGCAGCGGGGAGCAGGGACTAAGCTCCGGGCTGGAATGGTCCTGGCGATCGAGCCCATGGTGAATGTGGGCAAGCCGGGTGTGCAGGTACTGAGCGACGGCTGGACAGCTGTGACCGAGGATGGAAGTTTGAGCGCTCATTTCGAGCACACCGTCGCGGTGACGGCCGAGGGCGCTGCAATTTTGACGCAGTAGGGAAGATGGTCCGTGGGATGCGCATCGCGGGCAGAATCGGGATAAAGTTTGTCGAAGGAAGACGCGATTGAAGTAATGGCAACTGTGGTTGAGACGTTGCCCAACGCGATGTTTAAAGTCGAGCTTGAGAACAAGCACCAGGTTCTGGCGCACGTTTCGGGACGCATGCGGAAGAACTTTATCCGTATTCTTCCCGGCGATCGGGTGGCGGTAGAGCTCAGCCCTTACGATCTGACCCGCGGCCGGATCGTTTACCGCTACAAGTAGCATTGCAAAGTCAGGAGCAGTAATGAAAGTTCGGGCATCGGTAAAGAAGATTTGCGACAAGTGCAAGGTCATTCATCGCCGCGGCGTGGTGCGGGTGATCTGCGAGAACTCGAAGCACAAGCAGCGTCAGGGCTAAGGTCTCGCTCTAAAAAAATCAAAGGGTGCCCCACATCTCGCTTTTGAGATGTGGGATACGCAAATCTCAACTGAGGGTTTTTTCCTCGATAACGGCACTGCAGAGGCTAGTTAGCCCAAAGGGGCTTGCGTTGAACCTCTCCAGTGCTTTCACTAAGAAACCGCTGCTGCGGCGAAGCTGTCGGCAGCAAACGATGTACAAGGATCAGGCATGGCACGTATAGCTGGCGTCGATCTGCCCCGCCAAAAGCAGGCAAGAATCGCGCTGACCTACATTTTCGGTATCGGCAATCCTCGTGCGCGACACATCCTGGAAGTCGCCAATGTGGACCCGTTCAAGAAGGTCCAGGATCTGGGCGAAGACGAGGTCAACCGTATCCGCCAGGTGATTGAGAACGAAGGCGACATCGAAGGCGATCTCCGCAAAGATGTCTCGATGCACATCAAGCGGCTCATTGACATTCAGTCCTATCGCGGACTGCGCCATCGGCGCAACCTGCCCACCCGCGGCCAACGCACGCATACCAATGCGCGCACCCGCAAGGGACCCCGTAAGGGCACAATCGCGGGCAAGAAGAAAGCGACGGCGAAGACCTAATGGCGAAACAGGAGCAAAAGCCGGCCGGCAAGGCCGGCAAGAACAAAAAGTTCAAGAAGCGCGAGCGTAAGAACGTCCCCTATGGGTTGGTCTACGTCCAGGCATCGTTCAACAACACCATCGTGACCATCACGGATGGTCAGGGAAACACGCTTTCCTGGAAGAGTTCGGGTTCGCTTGGCTTCCGCGGTTCGCGCAAGGGCACTCCCTTCGCCGCCCAGCAGGCTGCGATGAATGCAGCCAACCAGGCGCGGGACCATGGTCTGCGTTCGGTCGATGTGCGGGTAAGTGGTCCGGGTTCCGGCCGTGAGTCCGCGGTTCGCGCTTTGGCTGCGGCGGGGCTTGACGTCCGCTCCATCCGCGACGTTACGCCGATTCCGCACAATGGCTGCCGTCCGCCGAAGCGCAGGCGCGTTTAACAATTTGCTGGACCGGGACGAAGGATTGAATCTGTAAACCGGTCGGCCTCTGAACCAAGGAGAAACTACGTGGCACGTTATACCGGACCAGTCTGCCGCCTTTGCCGTCGCGAAGGCACCAAGCTTTTTTTGAAGGGCACGAAGTGCTTCTCAGAAAAATGCCCGATTGAAAAGCGCAACTTTGCCCCTGGCCAGCACGGCCGCGACCGCAAGCCCAAGATCGTCGGCTATGGGCTGCAATTGCGGGAAAAGCAAAAAGCCAAGCGCATCTATTTCACCCTGGAAAGCCAGTTCCGCGCCTACTACGAGAAGGCCTCGCGCTCTCAGGGCGTCACCGGCGAGTTGCTTTTGCAGCAGCTCGAGCGGCGTCTTGACAACGTGGCCTTTCGGCTCGGTTTTGCCACCTCGCGGCGCCAGTCGCGCCAGATCGTGCGCCACGGCCATGTGGAAGTGAATGGACGCAAAGTGAACATTCCTTCCTTCCAGGTAAGCGTGGGCGACGAGATCAAAATCCGCGAGGGCAGCAAGAAGCTTACGGTGCTCGAGACCTCGACGGAGTTCGCCAGTCACCAGGTAGCGCCCCGTTGGCTGCAGGTGGACCACGCCAATCTTTCTGGCAAGGTAATCGCGCTGCCGAAGCGTGAAGACGTTAACATGCCGGTCAATGAGCAGTTGATCGTCGAACTGTACAGCAAGTAAGACGAAGTAAAACGAGGCAGCTTGTTTCATATGTCGCGGAATCTCCACGGCCCGGGCGAGAACCGCCATCAAAGCGGGTCTCGTGAAGCTTCCCGAAGGGCGAGAGCTCAACATGAAACAAGCTCGAGAGCACCAGATTCAACCAACGAAGGAGAAACGGGCACGGCCGTAGCAGAATGCTTCGCGACGCTTGCCGTGCATGGAGAGGAATACCGATATGCTTTGGAGAGGATTTCAAAAACCAAAACGTCTCGCGGTGGACACGGATACACTCACCGAGAAATACGGCAAGTTCAGCGCTCAGCCCTTTGAGCGCGGCTTCGGCACCACCATCGGCAACGCGCTGCGCAGGACGCTCCTGTCGTCGATCGAGGGCGCGGCAGTCACCGCGGTAAAAATCGAAGGTGTACTGCACGAGTTTCAATCGATCACCGGCGTGGTGGAAGACGCAACCGACATCATCCTGAACCTCAAACAAATTCCCTTTAAGCTGAACGGCGAAGGGCCTAAGGCGCTTTATCTTCGCGCGGACCAGCCGGGTGTGGTGACTTCCGGCATGATCGAAGCCGATGGAGATGTCGAGATCCTGGACAAGGATGTCTATATTGCGACCGTCAGCGAGGGTGGCAAGCTGGACATGGAAATGCGCCTCAAGCGCGGCCGTGGCTATGTTTCCGCCGATAAGAATTTCGACTCGGACCTGGGTATCGGCTTCATTCCTGTGGACTCCGTTCACTCCCCGGTGCGCAAGGTGAATTACACCGTGGACGCTGCCCGTCTGGGTCAGATCACCGACTACGACAAGCTGACTCTTGAAGTCTGGACCAATCGCTCGGTGCTGCCGGCCGATTCGCTCGGGCTAGCTGCCAAGCTGCTCAAGGATCACATGAGCATCTTCATCAACTTCGAGGAAGAGATCGAAGCCGAAAGCGCCCACGACGAGGGCAGGATGCAGTTGCGCAACGAGAACCTCAATCGCTCGGTCGAGGAGCTTGAACTGAGCGTGCGCAGCTACAACTGCTTGAAGAACGCGAACATTCAGACCATCGGCGAGTTGGTGCAAAAGACCGAGCCGGAGATGCTGAAGACCAAGAACTTCGGGCGCAAATCCTTGAACGAGATCAAGGAGATTCTGGCCCAGATGGGCTTGTCGCTGGGCATGAAGATTGACGAGCATGGCAACGCGGTGCCTGGTCCGACCAGCGTACTGCCGGCGGCGACCCTGGCGGCCAGCTATAACCGTTACGACGATGAAGAGGACGAGGACGAAGAAGATCTCGATGGAGTGGATATTCCGCTCCAGTCGGAGCCGGAGAACTTCTAGATCCGCAGTGGCCGGTGAGCAACCGGCCACTGCTTTAATTTCGCAGGAAAGAGAAACTCATGCGCCATCGCAATGCAGGATACAAACTGGGACGAAACACGAGCCACCGCCGCGCGTTGCTGCGAAATCTGGTGACGTCCATTCTCCTTGAGGATCGGGTGGAGACGACCATCACCAAGGCCAAGGCTGCGCGTCCTCACGTGGAAAAGCTGATCACGCTGGGCAAGAGAGGCGATCTGCACTCTCGCCGTCTGGCTCTGTCGTATCTGCAGACGCGGGAGGCGGTTTCCCGCCTATTCGATACCGTAGCCCCGCGCTATGGAGATCGCGCCGGCGGTTACCTACGCATCGTACGGACCGGCTTCCAGAAGGGCGATGGAGCGGAGAAGGCATTCATTGAACTGCTCGGGTCCGAGACCGAGTTGGACGAGAAGCGGCAGAAGCGCGCGGAAGCGCGGGCCAAGCGTCGCGAAGAAATCGACAAGGCAATGTCTGAGAACCCGCCACCTGATGGCAGCGGCAGCAGCCACGCGTAGAGCATTTTCACTCTTCCATTATTTTGCCGTTGGTTGAAAGTGTGCCGCGCCTACGGCGCTCAGACGATGTTGGGAATCAACGCACCAGCCCTTCCGGGCGGGGCTGACGTTTGGCAGTCGGCCCCTTCGAAAAGCTCAGGGCAGGCTCTACGGGCCTCAAAGCTCAGACCGCTTCCTCGACAAAGGTTCAGATAGTTGATTGCACCTGTCGTATTGGCCGATAGTGCAGGGACGCGATCCTCTTGGCTGGGTCATATCATGCAACCGCCTGTGGGTCCATATGCACCAGTCCGCGTCTCATGGCTACGTTGATTGCTTCGGTGCGCCCCGTAACCTTGAGCTCTCTAAAATGTGCGTGATGTGTACCTTGACCCTCTCTTCGCTGATTTTGAGTGCGTTGCCGATTTCCTTGTTGCTTTTACCGCTGGTCAACACGCGCATCACTTAGAATTCTCTCGCCGTCAACGCCTTATCGGCGACTCGTTTGCCCAGAAACCACAGTAGTTGCGAAACCGCTTTAGCCGGGAAAGGACACGCTCTCTCGCGCTGGCAGTCTAAAAGCTGGGCCGACAAAAGGGCGCCTGTCGTGGCCTTCGCTCGTCTTCGCGTATGGATGTATCGGGAAAGACGGTCGGAAGAACCATGAATGTTTCAGACGCTGTCCAGTTTTCCTGCATCTAACGTTGCGTCGGCTTCATCGTACGACAATTCTGTTACGAGTGCTCGCGGGTCTCACTGCATTCAAACGAGATAAGCCAGGTCAGGAAAAACGCTCCTCAATTCGCCGGCGATTGGATTAGCTTCGGCTTCTTCATGACAGTGGAAGGTACGACTTAAGTCGTACCTTCACCTCCGGCTTGAGTCGAAGATTCTTCTACGCACTTCCTCGGACTCTCGCTTCCTCCTGAGGAGTAGTTGTTAGCGCAGAAGCCCAATACTAGAATTCAGCACGGTCACCGGTTGTTATCTCCGAGCCGCAACCTGCATGATGCTCCCACTTCTTTCTTTGGATATATCTCTCGATATATCTGCGGATATCTCTCTGGAGCCAGCTATGGAACGACGCTATTTCGGTTCCACTCGGCATGAGGTCGCGGTGATCGGCCAGGGAACCTGGTACGACGAGAACGAAGACCGTGATTCTTCCATCGCCACTTTGCGCCTGGGCCTCGATGTTGGCATGAACCATATCGATACCGCGGAGATGTATGGCTCGGGAGCCGTCGAGAGGATGGTTGGTCAAGCGATTGCCGGGCGGCGTGACGAAGTGTTCCTGGTTTCGAAGGTTCTTCCTCAGAATGCCTCCCGGCGGGCAACGATTACGGCTTGCGAGCGATCTTTGGGCCGGCTCAGGACGAACCGGTTGGATTGTTACCTCCTGCACTGGCGCGGTCGATATCCGCTTGAGGAAACCATAGCGGCCTTCGAACAGTTGCGGCAAGACGGAAAGATTCTTTCCTGGGGCGTGAGCAACTTTGACGTGCCTGACCTCAAAGAAGTCTGGAACCTTGCCGGAGAAGGTCAACTCGCATGCAATCAGGTTCTGTATCACTTGAACGAACGTGCCATTGAACACGCGGTCATTCCCTGGTGTGAGAAACAGGGGGTAGCCGTGGTCGCATACAGTCCGCTGGGTCATGGAAAATTTCCTGGACCACGCTCAACGGGTGCACGAGTGTTGAAGGAAATTGCCGAACTGCATGATGCGACTCCACGCCAGGTCGCCCTCCAGTTCCTCCTGCGCCGTCCCGGACTCTTTGCCATACCGAAAGCTTCCACTCCGGAGCACACGCTGGAGAATGCGGGCACCGGAGATTTTCAACTGTCTGCGGCGGACTTGGAGCGGATCGACCAAGCCTTCCCGCCGGGCCCGCGTCCTGCTCGGCTCCCTATGTTGTAAACCTTGTGAGACGTGTCCTTGTTCGGTTCTGTTGTGGCCTGGACAGACGTTCTAAGCGGGAACACCTGGTCCTGAGCGGAATCGTCCGTGAACCGACCGCCGCACTCAACCAGTGTCATGACATTGTCTGGCAAAATGATGTTATGATGATCGTTAAGGGACCGTCGGAGAGAGAAATGGCCGAAACACGCAATGAGAAGCTCGACCTTCGGTTGACGCCTTCAGCAAAGCACGTGTTACAAACCGCCGCTCTCGCCGTCCACAAGTCTGTGAGCGAATTTGTTCTTGAGAGCGCCCTCGCCCGCGCCGAAGAGACGCTTCCGGATCGCCAGCGTTTCGGGTTAACCGCGGACCAGTGGGAAGCTTTCCAGGCCGCTCTGGCCGCGCCTCGCCGCCCTGCCCCACGCCTTGCCAAGCTTCTCAAGGAAAAGGGTGTCTTCGACCGCGGCAGCCTATAAAGTGAGCTCGCTCCGTATCGAAAAGTTGCAACGCAGTCATGCCATCGACGCGTTTGATTGCGGCCGTGAAGCGCTCAATCGTTTCCTGATCCGATACGCGTTCCAGAACCAGCAGGCAGAAGCCTCACAGACCTATGTCGCTCTAGCGGACGAGGAGCTCGCCGGCTACTACACGCTTGTGGTCGGACAGGTTGAATATAACGACGCTCCCGAGCGCCTGACGAAGGGCCTGGCCCGTCATCCCGTGCCGATCATGCTGCTTGCGCGTCTCGCGGTGGCGATCCCTTGGCAAGGTAAGGGACTCGGTAGCGGCCTGCTAAGAGATGCGATGCTTCGAACGCTTCAGGCTGCAGATATCGCCGGGATTCGCGCGTTTGCGGTTCATGCGAAGGATGATGAGGCCAGGAGCTTCTATGAGCACTTCAACTTTGTCCCATCACCGAGCGACCCGTATCACTTGTTCCGACTGCTCAAGGACCTGCGCAACCTTCTCAAATCCTAGAGCAGGCGTTCGCTGGAGCGGGCCGGGCAATACGTCACGCAGCGTCTCCGAATGCCCAAAGGTGGGAGCAGCCTTTGTGCCAGGAAAGACCCCTTCGTTCGCCTGACCGACGGAAAGGGCAATGTGCTGCCAGGGGTGAAGATCGACAAAACCCGGCAGATGGTCTTTTACGATTACGTCGGCACAGAAGTCGGCCCTCCGGACGCCGACTATCCCTCAACGATCAAAGAATTCGTCAATAACACTGATTGGAATGGTCTGGAGTCGCCCAGCATTGCCCATGACTTTCCCAGCGATGGCTTCAGCGAACTGCCACGCGTAGGGTCGATTGAAGAGTGGCAGATCCTTTATCTCTCTGAGATGCAGGGTGGCCATCCGGTCCACATTCATCTGGCACAATTCCAGGTTCTCAAGCGCGAATCGCTCACTGACCTGGGTTTATATTTGTCGAATTGGGGAAAGGCATTCGGCACAAGAAGGTCAGTGCCTCTGCTGCCGGGATGCCCGAAGCATACGTTTTGCCCGGATTATGGGCCTCCACTGGACTACAAAGATCTCAATACAGACGGCGCGGTCGGCGGCAATCTTCCGTTCAGCGAGTATGTTGACCCCAAAAGCGAGATGCCTCCGAACCCTGGAGAAGCAGGATGGAAGGACACCGCGGATATAGCTGCCGGCGAGATCATTACCATCCTGGTGCGCTGGACGCCGTCGGATGTTGCCCAGATTGCCAACCGTTCCTACGCAGGAAGGAATTTCTACGAGTTCGATCCGACACAGGGAACTTATGTCTGGCATTGTCATGTCATCGACCATGAAGACAATGAGATGATGAGGCCGTATCGGGTGACGAAGTAGAGGGCAAGCGCTGTAAGGTTATTTCGTCCCCGAGACTCCCCTGGCATCGAGCGATTTCACCCGGGCATCACGACGGAATAACCCTGCTTGCGGGCGTGCTGATACAGGGCCGTATCAAAGGTAACAAGCGTGGATTGCAAGTCGTTCGAGGAGGCGAGGAGCCAACCGTCACCGATCCATTTGGAGGCCGGCCTGGCCCCGAACGGTTCGGTGACGCGGCGAAACTCTGCGTCCGCATCTCGCGGCTCGGGGTAGAAATCGACGCGCGGGTCGGCGAGCCACCGGTCGTATACGCTCCATGCCTTACGGAGGGTCAGCGTCTGCTCACCCATGACAGCCTGATTGGTCAACAAGCGGAGTAGGCCTATATGCGTATAGCGGCAAAAGATCAGCCGTGTTTCCCGGGGTAGCAGATTCGCCCACGTCCAGGCGTCCTCGCTATGAGAGTGGCCGGCAACGGAGAGGGCCAGCCAAACATTCAGGTCAGGAAAAAACGAAGTCATGCGGATTCTCATCTTCCGGAAACGCAGGGCCAAGCTTCCCCGAACCTTGAATGAGCGGACGCGTGAGACGTTCGCCGCTTTTGTTCGTGTCCGGATAAGTTTGTTCGATCGCGCGTACGATCAGCGAACGGATGGAAGCCCCGGATTTCTCGGCCCGATTCCGCAAACGGTCGTGCAGTGGATCCGGAAGGTCGACTGTGGTGCGGACGGGCATGACATGATTATGTCATAGATGACAGACCGGTGGCGACACTCGGGGGTTTGCTGGACATTGGTTCTTGACTGCGGTCGAGATGATCCTTTCTCGAGGGCCTCGCTTTTGTGGGGCCAACTGCCGCTGTGCTATTCTCTCCATGCTATGGATGAATTCAGCGCTCCCCAGCCGCCGGCCTGTGTGCGTGCGCTGGCGAATGACAGCAAGCCGGGATTCCGATTCTCCAGCCGCAATGCTCCTTCGATGCCTGTAACGTCTGCCTTGCCGTCCCAATAATTGGGATTTGACCATAGAGGATCCGGGTCTGCCAGAAATGCCATGAAAGTTGCCCTTAAATTCGCGCGCCTACAGCGTTTTCACTTCTGGTGCCTACAGAGCGACCGCACCCATCGCGGCTTTTCCTCAAGAAAAGCCGCACTTCGCCGCCCTGTCCTGTTCAGAGTAGAAGTGAAAATGCTCTAAGCCGGAGCGGACAGCTATCGATTTATTCTCCGGGTCTGGTGCCGTAACAGTTGCGTTGCAGCGATCACAATTCCTTGTTATTGCCACGGTGAATTCAGACCAGCAACCTTACTTCACTACTGTCGCGTATCTCCGTGAATACGACGCTATGCGGCTGTAAACGAGCAGTGAGCTGGTTTGAGCTTTGTGGTTTGCAATGCACGGATTATTCGATGTGCCGAGTTTACCGAGATCGAGAGCGGACGCCGACACATGAACCGAGGAAACTGATGAAGATTGTTCTTATCGCGATGCTCCTTACGGTATCTGCATTTGCACAAAGCCCGTCTTCTCAGATTGCGCTGGCCTGCGGTCCCCAGGGTATTAATTTCGATGTGAAGCTGGACAATTCCCAGCACACAGTAGTGCAGCCCGCACCGGGGAAAGCACAAGTTTATTTTATTCAGGACAGGAGTCTACAGTCTTTTCGGATTGGAGAACCGGTGGTGTCCATGATAGGGATTGACGGCGCATGGACAGGGGAGAACAAGAACGATTCCTACTTCTCGGTGTCCGTCGAACCAGGAGAGCATCATGTGTGTGCGCACATCCAGCCTCGTCCCATCGAACTCTCGCATTTCATAGCAGAGGCAGGAAATATTTATTACTTTCGTGAGCGAATCATTCCCTCCGCTCCCTTTGGGGTTTATCTGTCTCTCAATCTGGTCGACAGTGATGAAGCCAAGTATCTGATTGCCACTTATCCGCTCAGTGTTTCGCACCTCAAAAAGTGAACTGGACGTCCCTCAAACTCCCAGTGCAATTGCGACGTCAAAGAAGTAATTTCGAAAATCCGCACGTGAGGGATTTTGTTGCATAGGGACGGAGAACGGGAATCGTCAGGAGTGTGAGTCAGCTTTATCGCGTACGACAAGGCCGGAAGGAACATAACTCAGTAAGATGAGGACGGCCGTGAACAGACTGTGTTTGAGATCGCCGATCACAGAGCCCAGGAGAAAAGCTGCGGAGGCCAAAAGAACGAGAATCGCACTCCAGGGATACCACCAAGCCTTGTACGGCCTGGGGAGATCAGGCTCGCTCCTGCGAAGAATGAGCAGGGAAGCAAAACCGGACAGGTAGACCGCAACGAATAACACCGAGCCGATTCCAATTAAGGTATCGAAACTCCCGCTCAAGACCAGGGCTATGCTTGCGATGGCACAAAGAAACAGAGCAAGTAACGGAGTTCCACCCCGGTTAACGGAAGTGACGTTGCGCGGCAAGAGGCCGTCCCTCGCCATGCTAAGAAGGATGCGTGGTGTGTACATAAGTCCAGCGTTGACGGTGCTGATCACTCCAACCACAGCGATGAGAAGGATCAGCCGCCCCCCGTAGCTTCCGAAAAGCAGCATGGCGGATCCCCGAAGAAGTCCCTTAGCCTGGAGGTGTCGTAAGGTTGGCTCTGGCCAGACAGGCTCGCCACTGGCTGCCTTACAGGCTGCGGAAAAACTCTGCACCGGGCAGAAAAGGCGTACGTCAGGGGCTAAAGCCCGACGTATTTTCAATCGTTTACGGCACGACTAAAATCGTGCCCCTGGAGTTTGTACATTTTAGCGAGGTTAGATGCAGGGGAATCTGGGCAACATGCGATGCTTTCGACGGTCACAACGTTTGGCTTTGTATCAGGGCACGACTTTTAGTCGTGCCGTAAAGGCCCAAACAGAGTTGGGCTTCCTCGCCGCAGCGAGCATTAGCCCCTGTGCTTTTTCTCTCCAAATGCGTGTACTTGTAGGGTTAACGCTAGGCGGAATCGACCAATTTCGCCAGGTCTCTCCACAGCAGGGGCTAAAGCCCGACGTATTCTCAATCATTTACGGCACGACCAAAGTCGTGCCCTGATACAAAGTGTTTGTCTTCCGCCTGTCAGATCTAGAGAAAGGGCCGATGGAATCAGCGAACCTTGCGGAAAACTATCATGTCAGCCGACCGCGGTTGCGCAAGCGTGATACTAAGGCCATCCATCAGGCGCTGTCCCGTCATCTCTTGCGTCACCTGCGATGTCTCCGAAACCAATTCGTATTTGGCGTTGGCTTCCAATCCGTGGGCCCTTATTTCCACTGTTGAGTAGGGGCTGTTTTCACGACGAAAGATCAGAAAAAGTCCCTTGGCGAGATCTTGCCGGTAATATTCGGAGCCAACCCACAGCGTCTTGTCGAGCGTCGGTGGCAATAATGGATACCAAGCACCAACTAACAATTCCCTAACCCGAAGGAATCTCTCTACCAGCACGTTGGCCCGGGTAAAGTCGAAATTCGGCGTGTAGACTCTCCATCCCAGTTCGATCGTAGCGGGCAGGCTGGAATAGAACCCATAGTCATCGAGCGTCGTAAGCGCCACACTCGGAAAGGTGTTCGGAACGTATTGGCTTAGCCCCATCATGCTTGTCTGGTCAGTTTCGTGGTTACCCGCCAGATCGCTCTTGATCGCAATACTCAAATGCTTGATAGTCTCCAGGTCAATTCGCTTGCCACCGCTAGAACATCCCTCGAGCACAAAGTCCGGATGTCGCTTTGCCAGCTCCTCCCAAAATTCATACAAACCCATGATGTACTTGATCTCAGTGATTCCCTGACGATCTACGGCGTCATTACTCGACCAGTATGGGAAAGGATACCCATTGAAGTCTTGTTTATATAGCCCGAAGCCCGGCATATCAAGATAGTGATCTACGGTTGCCAGCTGTGCCTCCCTTGCACTTGGCAAGCCGAAGTTCAACAGATATCGGTTCGGATCTTGATACTGGCCCGGATCTTGAAATCGGTTCACTTCCTTATCCAGGCTTGGGTCTTTTCTTGCGGGCGGAGAAAGGAACCACTCCGGGTGGGACCGGATCAAATACGTTCCTTTTGTATTCATTTCCACGTCAAACCACAGGCCATACGGGAGGCCCAGGCGTTTGCCTGCAGCCGCAACGGGTTCGATCCCGTTGGGGAAAAGTTTGTGGTTAACCAACATGTAGTTGCCATCGCCGCGATTGTATCCATCTTCATACCACCCCGCATCGGTGAGAAATCCCTCAACTCCCTTTATTTTGCTGTATGCCTCCATGGCAGCCACGTACTGTGCTGCGGTTGAATCATTCAGCGACATACCGGAAAATCCACTGTGTCCAAAAATCCGCGGTAACATTTTTTGGCCCGCAAGGCGGCGCACGTAATGCTCGTATAGAAGCTGTCTGAACTGAGCATTCGCTTCCAACGGATCACCGTGCCAATCCAGAACCAGCATGCGTGCCAACCGTACCACTTCGTGGGGATGGAGGCGAAAATGGGTTCTCTCAACTCCGGCAACGAGATGTAGATGTGATCCGTCTGGTGTCTCTATCACGCTTTTCCATTCGCCGGTCCATCCAACGGCCACGATCATTGCTCCGCCCTGGTATTCAATGTTGTAGAACGGAAGATCTTTCTGCGAGGATCTTCCGTAACCTCCAGCGGACAATGTCTGTTCCTCGCCTTGATTAATATCGACAGCTGATGGGAGAAACTGCTCCGGTTGCGTCCGGTCGCCGTCGGTTTTTGTCAGACGGAAATAGTGCTTTTCCGGCGTCTGTATTCCGGGAGCTACGACAAGGTCCATCGAATGGATGTTTTCTACTATGTCGGTATCTTTCTCCCCGCTATTTTCAAAGTAAAGCAGCCACTCAACGGCAGGGTAATCAGCATAGTGTGTCGCCTCCATACGGACGGTCAATGGGCCATCGGGCTGCTTCCAGGTTTCTGTTAGCACTTCTCGGTTTGGATCAACCCGCGTTGTTTTTCTTTCGTGCGTCCACTTCGGGAGCAGTTCGGAGCTCGATTTGCCACCGTAGACAAACGAGAAAGGATAATCACTTGGTTGGTATCCAATCTCGCCCCACTTTAACTGATCCAGTCGCAGGGTTTCGCCGCCTGTTTCCGTAGTAACGGATGATTCCGCCCAGTCAGCGTAATTTTTTTGTGGGTTCTCGTAGTGGTTCACAACGTGTAACTCGACGAGCGTTGCCCCGCCCAATGGGATATTGATATAGATCGCGGGGCCTCCGCTACGCACCGGAGGTGAGCGATAAAGTTCTCGTCCAGAGGTGCGAACGCTGAAGATCACGTTCCCGCGATTGGAACCGAGGCGAGAGGTTCCGTCATCGATGCCAATCCAAGCCGATAACGCAGCAAGCGGCTTGTCGCTTTGGATCCGAATATAGCTATCTGCATGTACGCCAATCCCGTGTTCGTACGTTTTTCCTCCGATGCTGAGCTTTGTCTTGAACGAGGACAGATTCTTTTGGGCCGGTTGATATTCTTGTGTGACGATCTGCAATACGGGACCGGTTTCGGATAACGAGCGGTAGGGGTAATGGAAAAACGCGTCGGTCCATTTGAATCCGTCGTTACGAATTATGTCGCTAGCTTTCGCCCGAGTCGTCGCACTCAAAACGAGTGACAGGCCGAAAAGGGATGCGAGGACAACAGCGATGGCTGTTCTCGGTATATTTTTGAGGGCCCGTTGCTGATCGCGTATTATCATGAGCAATAATAATGATGAAGGCGCGCAATACTGTCAACATACCTGTTGACAGTATTGCAGCGGTCGGTAACTGGAACAACGATTGAGCCGCCATCAGGCGCAACCAGGAGGAGACCGCAACGAATAACACGGAGCCGATTCCAATTAAGGTATCGAAACTCCCGCTCAGGACCAGCACTATGCTTGCGATGGTACAAAGAAACAGTGCAAGTAACGGAGTTCCCTTGTTTCGCTTGAGTGGGGCCGTTGGGCGACTATGGCTAAGGGGAAATGCCCCCTCTGGAGTTTCTGCATTTTCTGAGTCGAAGCGTATGACGTGTAACGGGAAAAAGCCTCTTTTTTTTGCTTTGTATCAGGGCACGACTTTAGTCGTGCCATAAAGGTCCAGAAATAATCAGGGCTTTAGCCCCTGCTATGGCAAAACCTGCCCGAAATGCTAACTCAGATCAGATAACAGCGAATACTAAAGATAGTTTTGTCTGCATAATGCGCTTTTCCCGCATGGTCATCCCTGGTCTCCCTCACCGTGCGACCCAGGCAGGCAATCGCCGGGAGGCCATCTTCTACGAGAATCGGATCACGCGATCTTTGCGATACGTTCGCTGAGCAGCTACGCAAGCCAAGTGTCGAGCGTGGTTTTCCTCCAAGGAAAACCATCCCTCGCGACCTTTTCGAGGCCGCTGGAATTGCGAAACTGCTCTAAGAGCGCATCTTCCCCTCAAAATAAATTTCCTGCTACATAAACTAAATGGGGTCAATCGGGATCTATTACATTAACGGGATATATAGATATCCCTCGAGCCTTGCGATGTCGGCGGAGCCGGCCTCGCATGATCAGGATGGAACGTAGTTTCGCTGACTGGATGGCAAAACCGACCTTCCACTCTTTCCAAGCTGTATTCCCTTCGCCACGTGGGAGCCACAACTTCCCTGGTGCGTCCTCGTGTCTCAAGGTCGGCCTATCTGCATTGGCTGAAAACCGGCTTACTGCGCATGCGCGCGTCATTTCCAACAGCTTTCGTGGCGGTCGGCCTCAGGGCTGTTAGGCACGTTGATCTTTGACAATTGATGCTGGCGAATATCGAAAGGCTCGGCCGCGGCTCCTTCGGATTGTGGGACCTTGCCCGTAGCCGGCGGCAAGAGGAGCAACCGTAGCGGCTCCTTCGTCCAGGCGCTCGAAAGGCTTAGCTCTCTCGAACGAGTCACTTCTTGTAAAGTGCCCTACTACGCACCTTTTAGCCATTTCCCGCGCCTACTGCGGTTTCGCAATTTGGTTTAGACCGAACCCGGGAACCCGATGGGGGGATGCCTTTCTGGGTGTAGTAACTGCAGTCTCCACACCGAGGGGGCTTCTCAGATGCTGAGCTGCGCAGAGCTTGGTTCAGCTCTAGAGCATTTTGCTCATGGTGTAGGCCAGGAAACTGAACCCGACGTGGCCATACCGCCAAAACCGGGGCCCCCGGGGCACGCGGTCTTTGCGTGCCTGGGTGGAAAGGATGGCCGTACATAACCGATCCCACCGGACCAAGGTATTAGGGTATTAGCAAAATGCGTTAAAAAACCTAAATTTTATGTAGATTTATGAAAAGATCCCCACG
>Ga0206973_1078_pt2 | contig 24245 bp, 18 predicted proteins | sample Alteio_BWOrgHeat_83_FD_152927 | JGI IMG/M metagenome (GOLD analysis project Ga0206973, IMG submission 152927) | Enriched cells from forest soil in Barre Woods Harvard Forest LTER site, Petersham, Massachusetts, United States -... | ecosystem: Environmental > Terrestrial > Soil > Temperate forest >...
TTTCTTCCAAAAAAATTGAATTACGTTCTTAATTATCCTATAACGTATTTCCGCCTTCCGGATTTTTTAAAAAAATATTTTACCAATAAAAAAGGTGAGAATTTTAAAGCCAGGGGTTTTAAGTTCATGTATTATCAAACACTATACATGCCCGGACTTATCGGTTACCTGAAAAAAAATAATGTAAAGGTAATATTGCTGTTGCGCGAAAATATTTTACGCAATGCATTGAGCGATCTGCGCGCACGTGCTACAGGCATTTATCATAGCCAGGAAGATAATGAAGAACAACGTTCAGGCTTATCTAAGTTGAATGTTAATACTGATGCGTTAAAGCAAAAGATGAATGGTATCGTTCGTCAGAACCAAAAGCTGGAAGACCTGGTTCATAATATGGATTACATAAAAATACGTTACGAAGATTTTGCTGACTGGGATGTAACGATGAATAAGATAGCCGATTTTTTAAATGTTTCGCGCCAACCTGTTAAAGCAGGCGCAAAAAAATTAAACCCTGATGTTTTGCAGGATATGATAGCTAATTACGGCGAAGTAGAAAGCTGGCTAAAACAAAACAATTACGCAGAGTTTGCATAATAAAACCTTTTTGACATTAAAATAAAAAAGCTGCTCTTTTCAGAACAGCTTTTTTTATTAAATTCTACTTTATATTTTAAGCAGTTGCTTCTGCCTTTTTTGTAGCCCATTCAATTAAAATATCAGCCACTAACGGACGGGAAAATTCTGAAGGTGGACGTTGACCGTTCGCCAACATTTCTCTTACTTTAGTTCCACTTAAAGAAACAGTTTCAGGATCCTTTGGTGCTGTTTTGCTGCTTGCCATGCTTTCAGTGTTTTTGCACCAGAAAGTATTTTCAAACTTCAATATCTGCATGCCCATTTCAGGACCAACTTTATCCATAATTTTCTGTGCATCGTAAGTGCCATAATAATTACCAACACCTGCATGGTCGCGGCCGATGATCATGTGTGTGCAACCATAATTCTTACGGATTAGTGTATGATTGATGGCTTCACGCGGACCAGCATAACGCATCGCTGTTGGCAACACACTTAATTTGGTATTATCCGGATTGAAGTAATTATCAATTAATACTTCATAACATTTCATACGAACCGGAGCAGGAATATCATCGCTTTTTGTTTCGCCAACAATAGGATGAACCAAAGCGCCGTCAACAATTTCCTGAGCGCATTTGATCAGGTATTCATGTGCGCGGTGAATAGGATTACGTGTTTGAAATGCAACGATGGTATTCCACCCACGTTTTTCAAATTCTGCACGTGTTTCTGAAGGATCAAGGAAATATTTATCAGCAATGTCTTCTTTACGCAAAGGCCTGTTCACCATTTCGAGCGGACCAGCAATGAATTTGTTGCCACCACGTTTAATAGCTGCAACGCCCGGATGCTTATCTTCTGTTGTACCAAAACATTTTTGTGCAAAATTGTCGAGGTCTAATTCAAATTTCTCATCAACAGTCATTACGGCTAAAACATTTCCTTCTTTATTCAACAAAGCAATTTCTTCGCCTTCTTTAATGTTATCGTATTGGTCGCCGGCAGGCAAAGGAATTGGAATACCCCACGCAAGGCCGTTCGTTAATTTCATATTTTCAATTGCTGATTCACAATCAGCTTTGCCCATAAAACCGGTTATCGGGCTGAATGCGCCAATGGCAATCATTTCAACATCAGCACCATAACGGTCTTCAATTGTTAGCTGGAAAAGATTTTTTGCTTTTGCCTCAAGTTCTTCTTTATGTGCTCCTTCAGCAATTCTGTTTACCAGTGTCCCGCCGTGTGGTTGGTTCATGTATATAATTTTTTGTTGGTGAATAATTATGCTTTCTCGATGTAGCCGTTTTCTTCAAGATAATTCAATACAACATCAGCGCTTTCGTCAAGCGTTTGGCTACCTGTGTCTACCGTAAGTTCCGCATCCAAAGGAGCTTCGTAAGGATCACTGATACCGGTAAAGTTTTTGATTTCTCCGGCACGGGCCTTTTTATATAACCCTTTTGTATCGCGGGTTTCGCAAACATCAAGTGAAGCGGAAACATAAATTTCGATAAATTCTCCTTCTTTCACCAGCTTACGAACCATTTCACGGTCTTCATTATAAGGAGAAACGAAAGCAGTAGAAACCAATGCGCCCGCATCAACAAACAGTTTGGCTACTTCGCCGATTCTGCGGATATTTTCTTTGCGGTCTTCAGCAGTAAAGCCAAGGCCTTTATTTAAACCCATGCGGATATTGTCGCCATCAAGCACATAAGTATGGTAACCTCTTTCAAACAATTTCTCTTCAACTTTATTTGCAAGCGTTGATTTTCCGGCGCCTGAAAGGCCTGTATACCAGAGAATAGCAGATTTATGACCGTTCATGCGGTGACGATCATCTTTGGTGATGGTGGCGTTATGCCAAACGATGTTTTTTACAACTTCCATGGGCGATTTTTTTAAATTTTGCGCGAATGTAAGGCTATGCGCGCAAAATTCCTATTAGAACGATAGAATTTAGGAATAGATAATGTATAGTTTAATTCATCAGGCGATTTTTTTATAAGAGATAAAACGAAAAAGAAATTTAACTGTTATCATTATTCCATAATCTTATTGGACTTGTTAGCCTTTTGTAACAATTTGCTATTTTTAATTGACGCAGGCCAATGCCATTAAGTTAAGCCGTCATGTTTACGCCAGGAGATATCCTATGATTTTTTGCAGGTTTTGTGTTTATTTTGCTAACCAATGCCCTGTTTTTCTCTTTCTTATTTCCCTTATCATTTCCCGTAAAAAGACGCAGCAAAGACGAAGGATGAACGTATGTTGAACGTACCCTGGTTGCACCAGGGTAGCTGTTACTATATCGTACGGATGCCTTTGCCTGCAGGTAGCCATTCTGTAACACCATACGTTATGATTAGCTTAATGGCATCGCCCGCAGGTTAATTTCTTCGATATAAACTCCCTGTTTACCCGTTCGTTAAATGGTAGAAATACCGGTTATATAATGATAATAATTCATCAAAATAAGCTCTCTTATAACCTTTAGTTTCTATGTGGTTAATATCAAACCAGCTCCGCCAACGGGTTAGTTCATAATCTTTTAATTCAGAAAATAGTTGGTTTTATTAAATCATTAATTAAATTAGATGCTTAAATTTTAACTCAAAACAAGTTCTATGAAATCTATTAACACTAATTTCCTTGTATTAGCTACAGTTATGTTAGCATGCTCTTGCAGCAAAACCGCAACAACCACCAGTTCTTTACAAAGCAGTTCAGAAGATAATGCTATTACAAGAACATCATTGGTTGCCTGGTATACTTTTAACGGCGATGTTTTAGACCATAGCAGTTATGGCAACAATGTAAGCCTTAACTCTGCAACGCCGGCTTCGGGAAAAGATGGTACACCAAACTCTGGTTATTACTTTGACGGGAGCAGCGGATATATGGTTGTACCGAACAGTACTTCTTTAAACGGCCAGCATGGAATAACGTTGGCAGCTACAGTAAATACATTAGGATTTTACAGGGGCCAATATCATGCAAACAGAATTTTACAAAAAGGTTTTCAGGATCAATCTGATGGAGTTTATTTTCTTGGTTTCGACGATTATCTTTCCGGCGACAATACAGGCTCTGTAGCAGATAGTATGGAAAGCTTCTACGGTACATATGGAAATAACCAGTTTAACTCTGTTGGTGTCAGAGACACAAACTCTTCTGACTTTATTCAGAAAAACAGATGGTACACTATTGTTTATACCGTTGATACGAATAAGGTTGGCAAACTGTATGTAAACGGAGAATTAAAAGGTACAAGTTATAATGCCAGTTCAGGCTTTACCCCAAACAACGATGATTTATATATTGGCAAAACTGAAAATCCTGGTTATCCTTATTGGTTTCATGGGATAATAGATGAGATAAGAATTTATAACCGCGCTTATGATGCGGGTGCCGTTGGCCAAATTTCAAAAGACATGGGAAAATAAATAATTTTAATATTTAAGTTTAAGAGAATGGCCGGTTTATTTAAACCGGCCATTCTCTTAAAAATATTTGACTATAATTACAATTACTCAAAAAATTTATACTTTCGCAGCCAAGTTTAAACCAAACCTAATTACAAGAATGAAACCTAAACTCTATTTTCCCTGTTTATTATTACTTATACAATTAGTTGCATGTAAAAAAGAAAATACTTCAACGAATCCTGATTTAAAAACTGTTACAGCAAAAGAAAATCTTGTTGCATGGTATAAGTTTACAAATGGCAATACGGCTGATTATAGCGATAGTAATAATCATCTTACAGCTTACAATGCGACGCCAACTACTGATTATAAAGGCAGGCCTAATAACGCATATGCATTTAATGGATTTAACAGCTACATGCAGGCAACTAATTCTAATTCTTTAAGTCCTTCAAAAATTACACTTGCTGCTTTAATTAAGCCCGAAGGTTATTATACCGGTTCAGGTAGTGCATCAAGAATATTAATGAAGGGTGCAGATGACCAATCAAACGGAGTTTATTTTTTAGGATTTTATAACACAGGAAGTTTTTATGGCACCTACGGCGATAATCAACATCAATCAAACGGTGTTATCACTGCTGATAATTCTCTTCAGTTGAATACCTGGTATAAATTAATTTATACTTATGATGGAAGCATCGGAAAACTATATATAAATGGAACTTTGGTGAACCAGACTAACTCTACAGCCGCTTTTACTCCTAATAGTGATTTTTTAAGAGTTGGTGTAACTGGCAGATCAGATTACCCTTATTGGTTTAACGGTGTAATTGATGAAATAAGAATTTATAATATTGATTTAACTCAAGACCAGGTAGTCGATGTTGCAATCGAACTTGGAGAAGATTAGAAAAGTCTGCTTATAAATACTATGACTTGTTTAATTTAATTAACCCTGCTGCAAATAAGAACTACGCAAATTTCAATGCAACCAATTTTAAACAAACACATATGAAATCAAAAACTAAAACCATCGCTGCCCTAATAGGCATTGCAGTACTTTCAATGCAATTTATTTCCTGCACAAAACAAGCAGATGTTACAACCAGTTTAAATGCTGATGATGTTTCAAATTCAACTACCACAATTAGTAACGCCAATCTTGTTGCCTGGTATAAATTTACCAGGGGCAATACAGCAGATTACAGCGGCAACAATAATCATCTTACTGCATTCAATGTAACATTAGATACTGATTACATGAGCAGGCCCAAAAATGCATGTTACTTTAATGGATTCAGCAGCTATATGCAGGCGCCTAATTCCAGTTCTTTGAACCCTACTTCAAAAATCAGCCTTGTTGCTTTATTTAAGCCCAAAGGTTATTATACCGGGCCAGGTGTTCAATCAAGAATACTTATGAAAGGAACAGATGATCAAACAAACGGGGATTATTTTTTAGGCTACAATAATACAGGAGATTTTTACGGAACCTATGGAGACGGTCAATTTCAATCAAATGGCGTTGGCAGCCCACAAAATCTGCTTAATTTAAACACCTGGTATAAATTAGTTTATACTTACGATGGCCGTGTTGGTAAATTATATCTAAATGATGTTTTAGTGAATAAGTTAGTTTCAACAGCTACGTTTACTCCTAATAGCGATCCGCTTAATATAGGAAAAAACCGGAAGACCTGATTATCCTTTCTTCTTTAACGGAGTAATTGATGAAATAAGAATTTATAATGTTGCTTTAACTGCAGCTCAGGTAGTTAAAATAGATGGTCAATTAGGTAAATAAAATTTATAAATCACTATAAAAAAGGCCAGCAAAAATGCTGGCTTTTTTATTTGTTTTTTTGCACAAACAAGTATTCAGCAAATCCGGTTATATCCCAAAAAATATTTGCTTCCAGCTTTTTACCTTTTATTAATGAACCAACAGCCCTTGCAGGCATTGCGAGAATATTCCAGGGATTTCTTCTTGTTCCACTTCTTAGAACTTTACAACCACCAACTTCAAAGACTTTTTGTAATTCCTGCACTGAATAAACTCTGACATGTGTAGGGTCATCATGAAAATTAAGTGTACCATGCATGCCCGGCAACGACAGGCTTTTTTTGCCGGGATATTCGATATAAAAAAAGCCACCTTTTTTTAGCTTGGGTAACAATTTTCTTAAAACTTCATCCCCGTTATACAAATGTTCAATTACGTGCGCCATTCGTATAAAATCAAAATAATTATCAGGTATTATTGAATAATCAAGTTTTGTAAGGTCAAGCTCGTAGAACTCTTTTGTTACTTCAAAATCTTTTGAATCATTGTTATAGGTTTTATCTAAATCCAGTCCGTAATATTCGCAATTGGGAAAAATAAATTTTGTTTTTGATGGACTATGATTACCACATCCTACATCTAAGAGTTTGAAATTCTTACTGCCAAACTGTTTATTAATAAAGCCAAATTTATAATTGAGTAAAGAAGCTTTTCTTTTAATTGATTCAAGCATAAAAAATAAAAGCCGCAATCTATAATTATTCAACAAACTTTTAAAATTCATTGTTGTTACATTTGTTGAGATGAAAGAGCAAATTGAAGCACAGCCTGATGAATCCATAGAAGTTTACGGCGCGCGTGCACACAACCTGAAAAACATTGATATCATTATTCCAAAAAATAAGCTGGTTGTTATAACAGGTATCAGCGGCAGCGGAAAATCTTCGCTGGCTTTTGATACCATTTATGCAGAAGGCCAGCGTCGTTACATGGAAACTTTCGGTGCTTATGCGCGTCAGTTCATTGGCGAAATGGAAAGGCCTGATGTTGATAAAATAACAGGCCTTTCTCCTGTTATTTCCATCGAACAAAAAACTACAAATAAAAACCCACGCTCAACGGTTGGAACAGTTACAGAGATATACGATTTCATGCGATTGCTGTATGCGCGCATTGGAGAAGCTTTCAGTTATAACACCGGTAAAAAAATGGTGAAGTGGAGCGAAGAGGAAATTGTAAATAATATCTTTCAAAAATTCAATAACAAAAAGATCTCATTACTGGCGCCGCTGGTTCGCGGAAGAAAAGGGCATTACCGTGAATTATTTGAAGAGATAAGAAAGAAAGGTTTTGTAAAAGTTCGTGTGGATGGTGAGATAAAAGACATAACAGCAAAGATGCAGGTTGACCGCTATAAAATTCACGATATAGAAGTGGTGGTTGACAGATTAAAAGTAGATGATGGTTTCAGAACACGTTTAAGTCAAAGTGTACAGCAAACATTAAAGATGGGCAAAGATTTAATGTTTGTTGATGTTGAAGGTGAGAACAAAATTATATCGTACAGCAAGCAACTGATGTGTGAAGACACCGGGCTTTCGTATGAAGAACCATCGCCCAATTCGTTTTCATTCAACTCGCCTTACGGTGCATGCCCAACATGTAAAGGACTTGGAAGCGTTTTTACAATTGATATAGATTTAGTGTTGCCTGATAAATCAAAAACAGTTCGTGAAGGCGCTATCGTACCGTTAGGTGAAGAAAGAGACGCAAGTGTGTTTCAACAGGCAGAAACATTCGCCAAAAAAAAATAAGATAAAAATGGATGTTCCTGTAAATAAATTACCGGAAGAACATTTGAACTTATTATTGTTTGGTGATAAAAACGTTAATGCTTCGCTCGAAGTAAATCCTGATGATGAAACCGTGCCGAATGAATACACAGGAAGTTATGAAGGCATTATTCCTATGCTGAAAAGATGGTTCTCTTCTTCATACAGCACAGAAGTTTTGCGGGATTGGGTGCAAAAATATATGACGCTTAAAAGTTGCCCCACCTGTAATGGCGCGCGTTTAAAAAGAGAAAGCCTTTGGTTTTTAGTTGATGGAAAAAGCATTTCGCAATTAAGCGAAATGAACCTGGATAAATTGTATGCATGGATTGATGGAATAGAATTACGGTTAAGCAACAAACAAAGAACCATTGGAAAAGATGTGATCAAAGAAATACGTGAACGACTTGTTTTCCTGTTAGATGTTGGTTTAACTTATCTCACGTTAAATCGTTCCTCTAAAACATTAAGCGGAGGCGAAAGCCAGCGCATTCGTTTGGCAACGCAGATTGGTTCGCAACTGCAAGGCATCACATATATTTTGGATGAACCATCCATTGGTTTGCATCAAAGGGATAATCATCGTTTGATAACTGCATTGCAAAACCTGCGCGATATTGGTAACAGTGTGTTGGTGGTTGAACATGATAAAGACATTATGCTTGCGGCTGACCATTTAATTGATATTGGTCCGAAAGCAGGTTATCATGGCGGAAGAATTGTAGCTGAAGGAACACCTAAAAATATGTTGAAGCTGGATACACTTACAGCAGGATATCTCAACGGGATACATACGATCGCCATTCCGGAAGAACGCAGAAAAGGCAATGGGAAAAAGTTAGTATTGAAAGGCGCTAAAGGGAACAATCTTAAAAATGTGGATGCTGAATTTCCGTTGGGGAAATTTATTGTTGTTACGGGCGTAAGCGGTAGTGGAAAATCTACATTGATTAATGAAACATTATATCCGATCCTATCTAAGCATGCATATGATTCGAAAATGATGCCGCTTGAATTTAAGAGCATAAAAGGTTTGGAAAATATTGATAAAGTAATTGAGATTGATCAATCACCAATTGGCAGAACGCCACGCAGTAATCCGGCAACCTACTGTGGTTTTTTCACAGATATAAGAACATTATTTGCATCAGTTCCTGAAGCGAAGATCCGTGGCTATAATGCAGGCCGTTTTTCATTCAATGTTAAAACCGGCCGCTGTGATGTGTGCGAAGGTGGCGGCATGCGTGTAATTGAAATGAATTTTTTGCCTGATGTTTATGTGCCTTGCGAAAAATGTAATGGCAAAAGATACAACCGCGAAACATTGGAGATTCGCTATAAAGGCAAATCAATTTCACATGTGTTGAATATGACAGTTGAAGAAGCTGTTGAATTTTTTCAATCTGTTCCTTATATCTATCGCAAAATAAAAGTGCTGGAAGAAGTAGGACTGGGATATATCACGCTCGGGCAAAGCGCCGTTACGTTAAGCGGCGGCGAGGCGCAACGTGTTAAACTTTCAACTGAATTATCCAAACGTGATACAGGAAAAACATTTTATATTCTGGATGAACCTACAACAGGCTTACATTTTGAAGACATTCAACATTTACTGGATGTATTGAACAAACTGGTTGACCGCGGCAACACTGTACTTGTTATCGAGCACAATCTTGATGTTATAAAAGTTGCCGATCACATAATTGATATTGGCCCTGAAGGTGGTGATGGCGGTGGCAGAATTTTGTTTGAAGGAACGCCTGAAGAATTGATCAGGAACAAAGAAAGCCATACAGCAAAATTCTTAAAGGCAGAATTGAATTAGCCCATACAATAAAAAAGTCCCGCATAAAACGGGACTTTGTCATTTTTCTCATGTTAAACCAACTATTCGGTAGCGCCTTCAACCAAAACGGTTGTTTTGTTATTCAGCACTTCTACAAAACCGCTTTCAATTTTATAATTCGCAGTATCTGTTTTTGACTTTAAGATCTTAATATTACCCTTGCCTAAAGCTGCAACCAATGGTGCATGCTTATCAAGAATTTCAAAAGATCCTTCAATACCCGGCAACTGAATACCGTACACATCTCCGCTGTATAATTTTGTTTCCGGCGTTAATATTTCTAAAGTCATACCCTATCCCCTAAAGGGGAATATTTGCCCTAAATCCCTAAAGGGACTTAAGAAGTGAATAATTTTATTTTAAAGAACGTTTCCTTCTCCCCTTCAGGGGATGGAGGCTCTTATCCCTTTGCCTGTTCAATCAGTTTTTTACCTTTTTCAATTGCATCTTCAATTGTACCAACAAGATTGAAAGCAGATTCAGGATATTCATCTACTTCACCATCCATGATCATGTTAAATCCGCGGATGGTATCATCTATGCTTACAAATACACCTTTCAAACCGGTAAATGCTTCTGCCACATGAAAAGGCTGAGATAAGAAACGCTGAACACGACGGGCGCGGCTAACTACCAATTTATCTTCTTCACTCAATTCATCCATACCGAGAATGGCGATAATATCCTGTAATTCTTTATATCGCTGTAAGATTAGTTTTACGTTGTTTGCTGTATTGTAATGTTTATCGCCAACAATTGCCGGAGTAAGAATTCTTGAAGTTGAATCCAACGGATCAACCGCAGGATAAATACCTAAGTCGGCAATCTTACGGCTTAATACAGTTGTTGCATCGAGGTGAGCGAACGTAGTGGCAGGAGCCGGATCGGTCAAGTCATCTGCAGGTACATAAACTGCCTGAACAGAAGTAATAGAACCATTTTTGGTTGAAGTGATTCTTTCCTGCATCAAACCCATTTCTGTTGCCAATGTTGGCTGGTAACCTACGGCTGAAGGCATACGTCCCAGCAATGCTGATACCTCAGAACCTGCCTGTGTAAAACGGAAGATATTATCAACAAAGAAAAGAATATCTCTTCCTTTACCTGTACCATCACCATCACGGAAGTATTCAGCAATAGTTAATCCGCTTAAAGCCACACGGGCACGTGCACCCGGAGGTTCGTTCATTTGTCCAAATACGAATGTTGCGCGTGAATCTTTTAGTCCGTTCATGTCAACCTTCGTCAAATCCCATCCGCCTTCTTCCATGCTGTGTTTAAAACCGTCGCCGTATTTCATAATACCGGCTTCGATCATTTCACGTAGCAGGTCATTTCCTTCACGTGTTCTTTCACCCACACCTGCAAATACAGAAAGGCCACCATAACCTTTTGCAATATTGTTGATCAATTCCTGGATCAATACAGTTTTACCTACACCTGCACCGCCAAACAAACCGATCTTACCACCTTTTGCATAAGGCTCGATAAGGTCGATAACCTTAATACCGGTAAATAAAATTTCGCTTGCAGTGGAAAGATTTTCAAAAGCAGGAGGTAAAGCGTGAATAGCACGGCCACCGGCTTTATCTACAGGAGGTAATCCATCAATTGCATCGCCGGTAACATTAAATAAACGGCCATGAATGGCTTCGCCAACAGGCATTGCAATTGCTTTACCGGTGTCTGTCACATCTGTGCCGCGTACAAGGCCTTCGGTTCCATCCATTGCAATTGTGCGCACACTGTCTTCACCAAGATGCTGCTGTACTTCCAACACAAGTTTACCGTTTGGACGATTAATTTCCAGGGCATTGTATATCTCTGGTAAAGAACCGCCCGGAAAATATACATCAACCACCGCACCGATAATTTGTTTTACCTTACCTGTAGCCATAAAAAAGTATAAATTTTAAGCTTTTTTAAATTTTGCGCAAATGTAAGGCTAAGCGGCAAAAAATCCGAATAATAGTTAGCATTTCTGTTTTGTTAAACAGGATTTTGCTGTTGTTAACAATGTGCCCACTGTTACTTATTTTGATTTCGCCGGTGCCTTTTACAAAGTAGCCATATCAATTACAAACCTGTATTTCACATCGCCTTTAAGCATGCGTTCGTAAGCTTCATTGATATCTTTTATATCTATCACTTCAACATCAGATACAATATTATTTGCCGCGCAATAATCAAGCATTTCCTGTGTTTCGGGAATACCGCCGATTAAAGAACCACCAATGCTTCTTCTTCCAAAAATCAAATTGAACGCAGGAATTTGAGCAGGCGTCGGCGGAGCACCAACACAAACCATCGTACCGTTTGTGCCAAGCAGGTTCAGGTACAAATTGTAATCGTGTTCGGCAGAAACTGTATCCAAAATGAAATCGAAATATCCGTTCATTTTAGCTACCTGGCTTTCATCTTTTGTAAGAACAAAATTGTGCGCACCCAATCTCTTTGCATCTGCTTCTTTCGATGGTGAATGGCTGAGCATGGTAACTTCAGCGCCAAAAGATGCTGCAAGCTTTACACCCATATGGCCTAAACCACCAAGGCCAAGAACGCCAACCTTTGTTCCTTTGCCAACTTTCCAATACCTGAGTGGAGAATAAGTAGTAATGCCTGCGCAAAGCAACGGCGCAATGCCTTCCAAAGGCTGTTTGCCTGAAACGGTTAAAACGAAGTCTTCTGTAACCACGATCTGTTTGCTGTAACCACCATACGTAACGCCGCCGTTGTATTTGTCTTTACCGTTATAAGTGCCTACCATTCCAACAAGGCAATATTGTTCAAGGCCTTGTTTACAATTGGCACATTCGCGGCAGCTATCAACCAGGCAGCCAACAGCGGCAAGATCGCCGACTTTAAATCTTTTTACATGATCACCAACCTTTGTAACGCGACCAACAATTTCATGGCCGGGAACGGCCGGATAAACTGTTCCGCCCCATTCATTACGAACAGTATGCAAATCGCTGTGGCAAACGCCGCAGTATAAAATATCTATTTCAACATCGTGTGGTGTTGGCTCTCTTCTATCTAAACTCCATGGTGCCATGGGTGATTGAGCGGTTTGCGCTGCATATGCTTTTGTTGCTGCCATAATTAAAAATTAAATTTTAAGATGTAAAAGTATAGTGCAAAAGGTAATTGTTTGTTTGAATGATTATTATTTGTATAACACTCTACAAACTATAAAACTCAATTGCGTTGTTATAAAAGATATTTTCTTTTTCACTGGATGAAAAAGAGGAAAAATAATGTTGAGTAATATTTAAAACTTTTTCATAAGAAGCTGCAACCAAACAAACCGGCCAATCGGAACCGAACATTATTTTATTTGTACCGAAAGTTTCTGTAACAACGTCAAGATAAGGCTTGAATGTTTCAGGCGAGTGATTTTTCCAGTCCGCTTCAGTTACCATTCCGGAAATTTTGCAAAACACATTTTCATATTGTTTGAATGGCTCTATATTTTTTTTCCACTGATCAATTTCACCTGATTTTATATAAGGTTTTGCAAGATGATCTATTACAAATTTCTGATCAGGGAAAAGATTTACAAGTTCTAAAGCATATTGCAATTGATCTGGAAAGATCAGGATATCATAAGTGAAATCAAATTTCTTTAAAGCTGTAACTCCATTTTTAAATGACGATTGCAACATTAGCGCGCGATCTTTTTCTCCCTGTAAAATATGCCTGAAGCCTTTTATTTTTTTGAACTGATGCCAGTATGCAAGTTTGTCTTCAATATCAAAAGCCATTAAATCAACCCAGCCAACAATGCCTTTTATAAAATCGAACTGGTTTGCAACAATTAAAAAGAAATCATTTTCATTTTCTGCTTGATTTACCTGCACTGCAATGCAACCTTCTACATTGTTTGCTTGATAAATGGATAGAAGTTCACCTGGCAAAAAATCTTTTCGTATTACAGACATATCATCCGTTATCCAATCAAAATCTTTGCTGTTGTATTTCCAGAAATGTTGGTGAGCGTCGATGATTCTCATAGAAACAATTTCAAAATTCCGAAATCAAAAATTTCCAAATTATGTTATTCGCTTATCTCTGTTTTATGTGCTTTGTGTTTACCCGATATGAATGAATACATAGCCGGGATTACGAACAGCGTTAATATCAGCGAGAATAAAATTCCTCCTACCACAACAATTCCTAAAGGCACACGGCTGCTTGCCGATGCGCCAAGATTCAACGCAATGGGCAAAGCACCCAATGATGTTGCAAGGCTTGTCATTAATATCGGGCGCAAACGCTGATTCGCCGCTTCAATTACTGCTTCATGTTTATTCATCCCCGTTTCTCTTTTCTGATTGGCAAACTCAACAATTAAGATTCCGTTCTTGGTTACAAGGCCAATCAGCATGATCATTCCAATCTCAGAAAAGATATTTAATGTTTGACCGAAAACCCATAAGCTTAGTAACGCGCCAGCCAACGCCAGGGGAACAGTAAACATAATGGTGAATGGGTCCAGAAAACTTTCAAACTGCGCTGCAAGAATTAAATAGATCAGTAACAGTGCAAGCGTAAAAGCAAAGCCGATATTAGATGAACTTTCTGCATAATCTCTCGATGGCCCGCTTAAAGCTGTTTGAAAACTTTCATCCAATGTTTTATCAGCAATTGCCTGCATGGCTTTAATGCCATCGCCGATAGTTTTGCCTTCTGCAAGCGAAGCAGAAATAGTTGCTGCTTTATACCGGTTGAAGTGGTACAATGTAGTCGGGCTGCTGCTTTCAACCAAATTAACTACAGAACTCAAAGGAATATTTTCTCCGCTTGCATTGCGCACATATAAACGCGAAATATCTACCGGCTTATTTCTGTCTGAGTGATCAACCTGCGCAATCACCTGGTACTGATCGCTGCCCATTATAAAATAAGCAAGCCTGCCTCCGCTGAATGCAGCCTGTACAGCTGCAATAACATCTTCTGTTGACAAGCCAAGGTCTTTTACTTTCATTCGATCAACGGATAATTGTATTTCAGGGCGATTGAATTTCAAATTCACATCAACATTGGAAAAAGTCGGATCCTGTCTTGCCGCATCCAGAAACTTAGGAATTACTTCTTTCAGTTTATCAAAATCCATATTCTCCAAAACATATTGTACCGGCAAACCACCTCGTGATCCTGAACCTACAGCAATGGTTTGATCCTGCGTTGCAAAAATTCTTGCATCATTAAACCGGTTCATTTTTTTCTGCAGATCATTGGCAATCTGATCCTGTGTTCTGTTTCTTTCTTTTGGATCTATCAAACCTATGCGCGGCTGTGATGAATTAGTTGCACCATTTCCCGGTGTTCTTGCAAAAACAAAATCCCTTTCAGGAACTGAGTCATATAAATAATTGCTTATCTGGTCTGTTATTTTTTGCATGTAAGGATAACTGGTTCCTTCAGGCGCGGTAACATTAAAACGGATGGTGCTGTGGTCTTCAAGCGGGGCAATTTCGCTTTGCAGGTTACTCATCGTTAACCAGATTATTACACCACAGATTGCTATTATAACAAATGCAACTCCGCGCACTTTCATAAACCCCTCAAGCAATCTTTTATAACCATTTTCCATACCCCTGAAAAACGGTTCGGTGCGTTCATAAAATTTTCCATGACCAACTTTTTTCCCTGTTAAATAAACATTTAATACAGGTGTTATAGTAAGCGATACAAACGCTGATATTAAAACGGCGCAGGCAAGTGTTACTCCAAATTCACGGAACAACCTTCCGATAAATCCTTCGAGAAAAATCACCGGCAGAAATACAATAGCCAGTGTAAGTGATGTTGAAACAACAGCGAAGAAAATTTCTTTACTTCCTTCCAATGCTGCTTTGCGGATAGGCAAGCCACCTTCTAATTTTCTGAAGATATTTTCTGTTACAACAATGCCATCATCAACCACCAAACCTGTTGCGAGTACAATACCAAGCAGAGTTAATACATTGATGGTAAACCCTGCAATGTACATAATGAAAAAAGTGGAGATAAGCGAGATGGGAATATCTATCAGCGGGCGTATTGCAATTAACCAGTTACGAAAGAAAATAAATATTACCAGCACAACAAGTATGAACGCAATGATAAGTGTTTCCTTTACTTCGGCAAGTGAGTTGCGGATGTTTACCGTATTATCAATTAATACTTTTAGCTGTATATCGCTTTTACTTGATTTTTGAATATCGGCAAGCCGTTTATAAAATTCATCGGCAATGGCAATATTATTTGCACCTGGTTGCGGAATCACATACAAACCGACTGCATTTACACCATTATACATCCAGCTTTGTTCGTAGGTTTCTGCGCCTAATTCAACCGTTGCAACATCACTTAAACGTACAATGCCCGTACTGTCTTCCCGAATGATCAGATCACGGAATTGCTGTTCTGTTGTAAGCCTGCCAACGGTTCTTATAGTTAGTTCTGTGTTGCTCCCATAAATTTTTCCCGGTGGCAGGTCTATGTTCTCGCGGTTCAATGCGTCTGATATATCAGTGAATGAAACATTGTAAGTGTTCATCTTATCAGGGTTAAGCCAAAGCCGCATGGCATAACGTTTCTGGCCAAACAAACCAACAGAACTTACACCATTGATTGTTTGAAATTGCTGCTGCAGAACATTCTCGCCATAATCACTTAACTCCAGTAAACTTTTGGTAGGACTTTGCAATGCAAGAATTAAAATAGGATCACTGTTCGCATCTGCTTTTGATACCACCGGCGGCGCATCTATATCCTGTGGTAAGCTGCGTGCGGCCTGGCTGACTTTATCACGCACATCACTGGCTGCAGCTTCCAGGTCAACACCCAGGTTAAATTCGACTGTTATCTGGCTGCTGCCTAATGTACTTGAAGATGTAAGTGTTCTGATGCCGGGAATGCCATTGATCTGTTTTTCCAGCGGTTCTGTTATCTGGCTTTCGATAATATCTGCATTCGCACCAGTATATGAAGTGCTTACTGTAACTACTGCGGGATCGATAGCAGGATAATCTCTTACTGCAAGAAAGGTAAAGCCTGTAACACCGAACACGATGATCATGATGTTCATCACCGTTGCAAATACAGGCCGCTTGAGCGATAGTTCAGAAATGTTCATCTTATAGTGAATAGGGAATGGTAAATAGTGAATGAACTTTCATTGCTACTTACATTCTTTATCATCGGCAAATCTATTTATGCAAGTGTAAATTCTTTCAAAAAGAATGCTATAAAAATATTATGATACGAAACAGAAAAATGTTGAGATGAAATATAGCTCCTGATAATATTTACTCTTTAAAATATCTTTCAGGTAAGGATAAATACTTAAAAGAATGAGATGATTTCTTCTGACTTCAAAAAAGAGCACATTCTTTTTATCAAATTTATAAAAGTGGTAAGTTGTTTATGGTAATACAATAAAATTACATCAAGCTTTTCAAAAGATATGGCAGGCAAATCAATAATACCTGCCGATATATTTATCATCAACGATGGCTTTTTTTAGCTCAGCTTCATCAATGCCGCCATTGTTTTTATAAACGATTTTACCGCCGGGCTCAACAAGAATGGTGTAAGGCAGTTCGCCTTTCCATGTAGAATCCAATGCATCTATCAGTTTATACTTGTCATCCATATTGAAAATATAATTTTTATTAGATGACTGTTGCTTTTTCAAAAACTGTAATGCTTTATCCTTCTTGTCAGGATCATCTGCACTAATAGATATAAATTCAAAATCGCGGCTGCGGTACATGCGGTTAATACCTACAAAAGAAGGGAACTCAGCAACGCACGGGCCACACCAGGTTGCCCAGACATTTATCAATCTTAATTTATCAGAATTGTTTTTTACCAGTTCAGTAATTCCGTTTACATCTATTGTATCCAGGCTTACAGGCTCATTTGCCCATTCTGTTTTTGCTTTATCGATCCAGCTTTCTTTCTCTGCCCATTTTATTGAACACCCAAAAACTTTTGTTGAAGTAACCGGAACTTCTTTGTTATTTAATAAAGCTTCTATCGCATTGCGGGTATCATATGTAGTTGGTGTTTTAGTGGGCTTTTCAACATCATCAATCCTGCCTTCATAGCGCAGTTTTCTTTCTTTATCAAAAATGAAAACATGTGGCGTTGCAACAGGACCATAAGCTTTGGCAGTTGATTGTGTTTCGCCGTCATATAAGTAAGGAAAGTTGAAATGCTTTTCTTTAGCACGGATCTTCATTTCTTTAAAACTGTCGCCGAGATCGGTATAATTCAATTCACCGGGTGTGATAGCTTTCGGATCATTCGGCATAATGGCAATCACGGCAACGCCTTTATCCTTATAATCATCGGTTAATTTAATAATGCGATCCTGGTAAGCCTGTGCAGTAGGGCAATGATTGCATGTAAAAACTATTACAAGAATATTTGCATTTTTAAAAGAAGCAAGCGTATATGTTTTTCCATCAACACCGGGCAATTTAAAATCAGGAGCTAAAGTGCCTATCTGTAATGTGGGGTGTTCATCATTTGCATAAGCAAAGTATAACGGCTGTATAAAAAAACATAACAGCAGGCCAAGCAATTGTGTTCTTTTCATTCAATAAAAATAACAAAGAAATAAACGCTGAGAATAGAAGGATTGATTGAAGAACGGTTTGAATATTTACTGGTTTTCCTTCGCCTGTTGTATGTTCAGCACCTTACGCACTTTCACAGGCTTTTTATCTTTTGCAAATAAAACACCCGTTACTACTACAGTATCTCCGGCAGACACACCTTTTGTTATTTCAACAGTGCTTTGCAAACGAACGCCTGTAGTTACATCTGTGAATTGGGCTTTACCATGCTTTACCAAAATAAGCTGCTTGTTTATATCGCTTGGAATAATGCAGTTTGTTGGAACAAGTATGCTTTGCCTTGATTCGCCTTGTTCAAAATATACTTTTACAAAAGCGCCAGGGTTTGCTTTTGTATTGTCCTGAAGTATCGCGCGGATTTTTAAATTACGGGTAACGGTATTTGCCTGTGGCTCTATTGCTATAACCGTTGCCTTATGCTTTAATGTATCATTGGTAGCATCCAACGTAACCTGCACTGTTGAACCGGTGCTTACAAATTTTCCATATTCTTCAGGAACAGTAAAATCCATTTTCAAATTATTCACCTGTTGCATGGTGGCAATAATATCAGCATTGCTTACATAAGCGCCAATGCTAACCTGCCTTAAACCAACCACGCCGTCAAAAGGAGCACGAATAACTGTTTTATCAATCAAAGCTTCTGTATATTGAATATCGGCCTGGTTGCTGATAACAGCGTTTGCGGCAACATCATAATCTGCCTGGTTTATTCCCTGTACAGAAAGCAATGGTTTCAGCCGTTCAACATAATCCTGTGCAAGTTTAAGTGCAGCCTTGCTTTTGTTTAAGTTGGCAACAAGGTCTTCATCGTTTATGCGCGCAATTACAGTTCCTCTTGTAATAAATTTTCCTTCAGGAACATTTAGATAAGTTATTCTGCCTGTGGCTTCAGGATGCAATTCAACATATTCATTTGCTACAACAGTACCATTGGCTTCGATGGTATTTGTAACAACCTGTGGTTTTGTAACTATAACATCAACAATGGGCGGAGGTTGTTTTTGCGGGGATTTGTCTTTTTCTTTTGAATTACAGGCGAACAGGCACACAGAAATCAGCAACGCAAAATAAAAGGGATATTTATAACCAGGCTTACCTGATGAATTGTGAAGCATTAAAAATATTTTATCACCGTTTTCAAAGTAATGCAATATAAAACTGCTGTAATTTTAAATTGGACATAAAACAAAAAAATAACGACCAAACCAACTATAAGCAATAAAAAACGCCAAGTTTTATACTTAGCGTTCAAAAAATTTAACCGGCTTAATTATTCGGCTTCAGCAACCACCTCTTTTACTTCGGGTATCATTCGCTTCATCATGCCTTCAATGCCTGCTTTAAGTGTAACCATTGATGAAGGGCAACCACTGCAGCTTCCCTGCAACATCAGGCTTACTATACCATCATCATAATTTTTAAACTGAATAGCACCACCATCCATTTCAACTGCGGGACGAACATAATTATCCAACAGTTCTTTAATGCGTTTTACAACATCAGTATCATCACTTAAAATAATATTGCCTGTATCCTGTTTAACTTTAGCCACTTCATCTTCATTAATAACAGGGCCGCCGTTTTCCAGGTAATCTTTTAAAAATTGTTTTACTGAAGGAATAACATCCTGCCAGTCTTCTGTGTCTGCTGTTTTAGTAAGCGTAACAAAATTGCTGGCAATGAACACACTTTTTATAAAAGGAAAGCTGAATAGTTCTTTTGCCAACGGACTAGGGCCTGCCTGGCTTTCATCCTGGAAATCTATGCTCTTACCCGGGTACAATAATTTGTTAGCAACAAATTTCATTGTTTCGGGATTAGGAGTCATTTCGGTGTATATGCTAATAATAGGATTACCTGTTTTAATCATCGGATGCACATTTAAGGTGGCGAAATTAATAAAGAATACCTGAAAGTTTCCTTAATTAAATCGGAAAGGACGAAGTATGACCAACAAGCTCAGTTGTTCGGTAGTTGGTCGGTACTTCTTCGGTAGTTGGTCGGTCGTTGTTCGCTCCCTGGCACCGAAGAAGTACCGTAGAAACAGCGATCAATATCCGAACAAAACAAGTGGCTGTAATAACCTGTGAAGTTAAGGAAGCTGATAAGTGTGGCAGAGTAAGGCCTGGCAAGCTTTACAATGGGTTGTGAGGGCTTTCAACCAGGCTTAAAAAAGAGATTAACGGCAGTTTGCCTGCAATTAAGTCTCTATATGACCGCCAAACACTTCGTCCCAAGAGGAACGTAAACATGAATTATTTATGGATTTGCCATAGGTATGCATGCCTTTATCATAGGAGTTAATCAGGTATAACTCAGCTATAACTCAGGTATAAGTCGGCTAAAGGTAAGTCTATAAGGTTTATATTGTCTCTGTGTCTTGTCCTGAAAAAGGTTGCCTTTCCCGAACAGTCTCCTTTCAAAGCTGATATGTGCTGGCTAAGGGACTACCGAAGAATCTGTACAGGTGTGCGGCCTACGAAGCACAAAACCCGTTATTTCCGTAACTTCAACCATGCCTGTCCGAAAAGCAATACCCGAAAAGACGGTGTTTACTTCATTACATTTATCCGCCACGGCGGACAGGCGTTGCGCAAGATGGTTGCCATTATTTGAACTTATCAATAGTTATAATGCTGTTTGCAAATGGTTTGACGTGTTGAAAGAAGCAGGGCATTACATTATTGGTTATACCATAATGCCAAATCATATACATGCAATTATTGCATTTAATAATAAAAGCAAAACAATAAACAGCATTGTTGGCAATGGTAAAAGGTTTATGGCTTATGATTTAGTAACAGCGTTAGAAGATCAGCATCAAACACAATTACTAAACCAGCTAAAGGAATGGGTAAATAAAACGCAGCAATCCGATAACAAACAGCACGAAGTATTTGAACCATCTTTTGACTGGAAAGAATGCAGAACAGAAAAGTTTATTACTCAGAAATTAAATTATCCGCCACGGCGGACAGGCATTCATAATAATCCCTGTGTTGCCGGGTTATGTATATTTCCTGAAGAATATAAACATAGTTCTGCGAAGTTTTATATAACAGGTGAACAGGGAATTTATCCTGTTACAAGCTTTATGGAGTTGCGGGATATTGACTTAACAAAGTAAGCGTTATAAAAACACCGCACAGTCCTCAGGCAAGCACACATAGCCTGCCGAGAGACTGTGCGGCGAAGTAACCCGAACTCACGTTATTTTAGGTTAGCTGCCATGTGAGGATATCAAACAACTCCGGCAACAGGTTCAATTACTTAAAAATAAAAATCCCGCCTGTGCAGGATCTTTGAGGGAGAATGATGGGTCTCGAACCCACGGCCTTCAGTGCCACAAACTGACGCTCTAACCAACTGAGCTACACTCTCCGTAAAATTATCGGGATGCAAAAATAATCGAATTAACCTTTGAAAGCAAACCCGTTTACCGCTTTTCCGCAATTTTTGTTAATTCACACAATAAAAAAAATGGCATATTTTTTTTATTATACTTTTGAGAGCGCATATGCAATTAAAAATTTCTAAAATTATGCTAAGAAGAACTGTGTTGCCGGCAGTATTGATCATCCTGCTGGGTGTAACCTTATGGGCCTTTAAAAGAAACTCGACAGATGGAGATTCCAAAGAACAAATGCTGCTGACAGCTATTGGCACTATACTGGAACAAAAACATTACTCGCCTAAAACAATTGATGATAATTTTTCAAAACAGGTTTTTGCAAAATATCTCGAAGCGATCAATCCCGATAAAGACATTCTTTTAAAACAGGATGTAGATTATTTAAAAAAGTATGAGTTAACGCTTGATGATGAAATTCATGGCGCACCATTGCTTTTTTACCCGGATGCTTCTGCCATCTATCTTAAAAGAGTAGGCGAAGCAATGCAGTTATATAAAGATATTCTTGCAAAACCTTTCGACTTTACTACTAAGGAAGAAATAAACTTAGATAATGATAAGGCTGATTTTCCTGCAGACGAAGCAGCACGCAAAGAACTCTGGCGTAAGCGTTTAAAATATCTTGTACTTGATCAATATACAGACCTGTTACAGCAACGCAGCCGTAATATGACTGATACTGCATGGAATACTAAAACCGATGCACAACTTGAACAAACGGCAAGAACCAAAGTAGAAGCTGTGCTGGAGAGAAGTTTTAACAGGCAGAAATTAATTTTTACACCGCAGGAACAATTCAATACTTATGTAAACGTAATTACAGACCTGATGGATCCGCATACAGAATATTTTCCCCCGGTTGAAAGCCGTTCATTTGAGGAAGACCTTAGCGGGCGCTTTTATGGAATAGGTGCGCAGTTAACAGATGATGACGGCGCCATTAAAATTGCAAGCCTGATAACAGGCAGCCCGGCATGGAAAAGCGGAAAAGTTCAATTGAATGACGAGATCATTAAAGTAGGCCAGGGAAAAGATGAGCCTGTTGATATAAGAGGCTATGCGGTTACAGATGTTGTAAAACTTATTCGTGGCAATAAAGGAACTGAAGTGCGTATCACCTTTAAAAAAGTTGACGGAACAACGCAGGTTATTTCTTTGATACGCGATGAAATTGTGCAGGATGAACAGTTTGCGCGCAGTGCCGTTATTAATGAACCGACAGGCAAGATCGGCTATATATATCTTCCTGAATTTTATGCTGACTTTGAAAGAACCAATGGCAACCGTTGCTCACAGGATGTTGCCAACGAGATCATCAAACTGGAAAAGGCAAATGTAAAAGGCATCATTCTCGACCTGAGAAATAATGGTGGCGGCTCTTTGCCTGAAGTAGTGAATATGGTTGGATTATTTGTTAAGCAAGGCCCTGTTGTTCAGGTAAAAGACCGTGATGGCAAACCAACTATTCTGAGCGATAATGATACTTCTGTTTTATATACCGGGCCCCTTGCTGTAATGGTAAACGAGTTTAGTGCTTCCGCATCAGAAATATTTGCGGCCGCTATACAGGATTATAAACGTGGTATTATAATAGGTTCAGATACTTATGGAAAGGGTACTGTACAACGTACTTTACCGTTAGGAAAACCATTGGATATGTTTAGCGGACAAACTGAGTATGGAACATTAAAACTCACATTCGAAAAATTTTATCGCATCAATGGAGGTTCTACTCAGTTAAAAGGAGTAACACCTGATATTGCGTTACCTGATCCTTTGGATTTTTTAAAGGTGCGTGAAAAAGACCAATCATCCGCCCTTACATGGGACCAGATCTCTAAAGCAGATTACACTGAATTAAATACAGAGGCAAATTGGAATAATCTTGAAACTTCAGCACAAAGCAGGATTCAGTCAAATGCAGCATTCAGCACTATTCTTAAAAATGCACAATGGATCAAAGACAATGCAGATAAAACTTATAGTTTGAATCTCCAGGAATATCAAAAAGAACAGGCACAGTTAAGAGCTGTGGTAAAGCAGGATGATAGTTTATCACGTTTAGTTACGCCAATGAATATTCAGCCTGTTGCACAAGACAGTTCAAAATATTACAGTAACGCAGACAGCCTTAAAGGTAACCGCTATCTTCAATGGCTTAAGAACATACAGAAAGATATTTATATCAATGAAGCTGTAAACGTAGTTAACGATATTAATAAAGAACATTAGACATATTTTTTAAAGAGAAAGGGCTGTCTTGGAATAAAGATTGCCCTTTTTCTTTAATAACAACTGAGTTTTGAAATCATCTCTAAACGAAAGCTTGCATGGAACCGAATAGTGAAAACATGCGGTAAAAATACAATAGAATTTACTTGTTATAAAAATGCGTGAAGCGGTGTTTTATTACATTGTTTTATGTGCAAGATGTTCTGCAGGAAACTCAACTATTAATAACTGGTCAAGGCTCTCGAGGCGCACATATATTTTTTTATTGCCGCCTTTTATCACGGTTCCCTCAATATCCATGAATACGCCTTTGCGTATAACCACTTTATTATTTTCCTCAAAACGATTTAAGCTTTCCACTGTTAGTGTAACATTTTTTTCAAGCAGGTAAGAACGGATCAATTCTATTTCTTCGTTGCGTATAACGGCAGGCTTTTTTAAGTAATGCAGAAATTGTACAACACCATTGGTATTAAGAACAGGTATCCTTT
>Ga0206973_1086_pt1 | contig 23777 bp, 17 predicted proteins | sample Alteio_BWOrgHeat_83_FD_152927 | JGI IMG/M metagenome (GOLD analysis project Ga0206973, IMG submission 152927) | Enriched cells from forest soil in Barre Woods Harvard Forest LTER site, Petersham, Massachusetts, United States -... | ecosystem: Environmental > Terrestrial > Soil > Temperate forest >...
AACTCCAATACCTACGTTACCGGTAGGGTAATTGATATTAGCCCCCGATGTTATCCATTGCGACGAAGCAACGCCGAGCGCAAGATGGCCTGAGCTTATTAAAAAAAGTGGAGCCCGTTAATTATAAATATAATGGTAAAGGAGGGCTCAGTACTGAAGGCCAGCATGTTGGTTTAATTGCGCAACAGGTTGAAAAAATATTTCCATACATGGTTGGGCATTTTAATGGTAAGCTGGAAGAAACAGACGCAAATGAAACAGATATATTATCACTTGATGCAAGTGCACTTTCTTATGTAATGGTAAATGCTATAAAGGAACTTGACGACAGGGTTAATAAGCTTGAAAAAAAATCAACCGCAAAAGCAGTAGCGGCGAAATAGCATGCTGCAAAATATTTAAGAATATATAATTGGCTTGTTTACGGATTTAATGTTTAACCGGTAAAAAGAAATAAAAACATCAGATGAAAGAAATCAATTTATCATTCAAGATTGAAGAAATAAATCTCATACTTACAGCTTTGGGTAATCTGCCTTTTATACAGGTAAACGAATTAATTGTCAAAATACAAACGCAGGCTACACCGCAACTGGCCAATGTTTCTAACGGCGCCGGCGCAAATAATCAGAATAAAATAAACACAGGGATGGAACATCACCAGGACTTGTCATAAAATCATACCTGATGGCTGATAGTACAACAAATACAGATTTCATTTATAAGGATAAGCCTGCTACACAAGGCATGGATTATACTTTTTTGCGTGAGGCAGGAATTGATTATATACAATCACTGTCCTCAGCTTTATGGACAGATTATAACACACATGATCCTGGTGTAACTATATTAGAAATATTAGCGTATGCATTAACTGATGTATCTGCAAGAGCCAATAAACCTGTTAATGATTTACTTGCAAGCAAGCCTGATCTTTCGGGTACAGAAAAAGATTTTTTTACCGCAGCAGAGATTTTACCCTGCAGCCCGGTTACTGCAAATGATTTTAGAAAACTACTGATCGATCATGCCAGTATAAGAAATGCCTGGCTTACAAAATCAATTGACTCGGAACAGATATTTTATTTAGACAAAATCAATAAAAAACTCACTTACAATGGCGATGGTAATGAAAGAATATATGTCAATGGCCTTTATAATATTTTACTTGAATTTGAAGAAGATGAAGTACTGGGCGACCTGAACAGTAGTGTTATCGCTGCAAATGTTACCGGTGGAACAATTGAAGTTGCATTTCCTTTCTGGGATGAAATTTCCGCGGCATGGGCTAATGACCTTATTATAGATAACATTGATATCATTCAATCGAACCTTGTAAGTACAGATATTACCAGCCAGACATACTTCATGATATTAAGGGTTACTTACTCTACAGGGTTAGATCAATTTGGTGTTACTGTTACAGCTGATCCTGGAATTGCTGAAGTTGATATAGAAAATAAATTAAAGGAAACTGATGATGCAAGCCTCATTAAAACCTACAATGATAAGATTATTGCGGCCAACGATATTTTAGACGACGTACGTTTTTATCTTAATCAAAACAGGAATCTCGATGAAGATTTTTTTGCATTCAAAGCAACACGCGTGCAGGAAATTTCCATATCAACACAGCTCGAACTTGCCCAGGGTGTTGACCCTGTTCCAACACTGGCTGAGATATTTTACAGGATCGATAAATTCCTGTCACCTCAAATACAATTTTATACTTTAGATGAAATGCTTGCGAAACCAGGCATGACAGTAGATAGAATTTTTGAAGGGCCACTCCTGCAAAATGGTTTTATAGATGATGATGATCTTATAGAATCAAAGAGAAATAATATTGTTTATACTTCTGATCTGTTGGGAACGATCATGTCGCTCAATAATGATTTTAATTATGGTAACTCTGCACTTACTCTGCAGAACAAAGGAATCATTTCGGTAAAAAATCTAACCGTAACAAATTATATAAATAACCAGGTTATTGAACAGAATGTTAATGATTGTCTTAGCCTTACTCTGACTGATATTTATAAACCAAGACTAAGCATAGATAAATCGGTTATAAGTATCGTAAGAAATTCTATTGAAATAAATTATTCATTAACTGATGTGATAAATGCTTTTAATGTTATAAAAGCACAGAATACACCAACCACAACTCCTGTTGTTTCAGATATTGAAGTGCCCGCAGGAAATAATTTGTTTGTAGATGATTATTATTCTATTCAAAACGATTTTCCGCTTACATATGGTATAGGCAAAGCAGGCCTGCCATTGTCTGTTGATGAGGGACGCAGGGCGCAGGCTAACCAGCTAAAAGGTTTTCTTGTTTTCTTTGAACAATTGCTCGCAAACTATCTTTCACAATTAGCACATATCAGAGATTTGTTTTCAATAAATCCTCAGACTAACGATACTTATTTCTGGCAATCACTTAAAAATATAACCGGGAAAGAATTATTGTTTTCAGCTAACTATGAAAGTACAATACCTGTATTGCTTTCTGAATTGGAAGTGGAAGAAACCGGTATTGACAGAAGAAATAATTTCCTTGATCATTTGCTTGCAAGGTTTGGGGAAGACTTTACAGAATATGCACTGTTGATGTATGCAGCAGATAAAAATACAGCGCCCGGCATTCTGATAAATGATAAGTCCTCTTTCCTGGCAAATTATGCTGCTCTTGGTTACAACCGCTCCAGGTCGTTTAATTATTTATCAACAGATAATTGGGGTACGGATAATGTTGCCTGGTTGAAGCGAAGAATATGTGGTCTCACCGGCATAAGTACATACCAGGATGAAGATCTTTCAATAAATGATGATGAAGGATTCCATATTGTAGAAAATATGCTGCTGCGGCCGCGTGTAAATGAAACTACTATTGGCATTGATGCATTTTTAAATGTTAAGCTGGATGATGATGGCAATATAATTGAAGGCAAACAGGATCCTTATTCATTTCGTTTGATCTTTGTTTTTCCGGGCTGGCATACAACCGGCAGGTTTGCTGATGCTGATTTTAAACAATACATTGAAAAAATAATACAGCGCGAAACGCCTGCACATATTCTTGCAGAAATTTACTGGCTCACTGATAAAGGTGTTATGGCTGATTTTGAGACTGCTCTTAAAGATTGGCTTGTTACAATTGCAACATCAACAAATCCATCAACATTATCAGATAGCAGGAATGAGCTTGTAAACGCAATAAATGTTTTCTTTTAAAATTCAGAATTGACTGCATTTCAAAACCATATTATTCAGAAACAAAATATAGAAGTAACACTATCTTCCGGTAAGAATGCGAATGCACTCCAGGATAAAATAAAAAATATTTACTACGAAAAAATAATTCCTCAACTTGATAACCTGTTCTCAGGCTTTATAAAAGATGATATTGTTATAAGGCTTGATAAATTAGATATTGACTTAGGGCACATAAGTGAAAATGACCTTGAAAAACAACTTACTGAAAAAATTGTTGCTTCTATAAGGCAGCAGCTTGAATCAAGTTTAAAATTTGATGTAAAAGACAGCAGGAATGTGCAGTTGATTTCAGGTGGCCAGTCTGTTATAAATGCCTTTCTTTATTTTCTAAGCCAGGGACATTTTCCCTGGTGGTGCGGCATAAATAATCTTTCTATACTTGAATCAACCATTATAAAACAATATAAGACAGACAAAGATTTACCGTCTAAAATATTGCAATTGATCACTGCTGATGCTTATGTGGCTGCAAGATTGAATTTTCAGTTTTCAACATCGTTCAGGACATTTATAATTGAAAAAATATTTGCATCACAGAGTATAACACAAAGAACTTTTTTGCGTGAATTACTTTTAAGGCAGGATAAATTCACTGCAACAAAAAATGATGTTCAGCATATTGATAAAAAAGAAATTGCAGAAAACAATTTTGATGATACAACAGTAAATACACAGCTTAAGAAAGATATTGAAGAAAGCAATCAAATTAAAGAAGAAAGAAAATCCGATGAACACGATCAATCATCATCGCAATCATCAACTATTAAACAGGGGCAGCAAGATAATAACGGTTTAACACAATTTAACGACAAGCAAACAACCTCAGAATCTTCAACAATAAAACCCTTAAGCGAAGAAAACAGTGAGCCTGCAAATGAAATATCAGCAAAGCAAAATTTAAAAAAACAAGATGATATAAATACTGATAAGGCTGTATCTGCTGAAGATGAAAAAGAAATGCAACAAAGCGGCAATCCTTCATCAAAAGAAAATATAGATTCCCAACCAGATGTTTTAGCTACCAATAACAAGATGATTAATGAAGCTGATATTTTAATCAATCAAAAACAACTGCAGGAAGAAACATTGCGTTCTGATAAAACGAAGCAGCGAAAGATCAAAAATGAATTTGAAAAAGAAACCATATATCTTGATTTAGCCGGCCTGGTTATTATACATCCATTCATTGTTGAATTTTTTGCAGCATTAGAACTAACCAAAAATAACCGGTTTATCAACGAGGCATCATTGCATAAAGCTGTACACCTGCTTGGATATATCGCCACCGGCGATACTGAAATAGAAGAGCAGTTGCTTATTCTTCCAAAGCTTTTATGCGGTATGGAATTAACAGAGCCGATAGAAAAAGAAATAATTATTTCAGATAAAGAAAAACATGAAGTGACTGAATTGCTAAGCACTGTTATTACTTACTGGAATGCAATTAAGAATACATCACCTGACGGATTAAGAGGTTCTTTCCTGCTTCGGAGTGGCAAGCTTTCGCCACGTGAAGGCGGCTGGCAGCTTGATGTAGAGCAAAAAACATGGGATATATTATTGGGCAAATTACCATGGGGTATCTCAATTATTAAACTGCCCTGGATGCCCGAAATTCTTTTTGTAAACTGGCAATAATTTGTAAGCACCATTATTCAACATAAAATATAATCTACATGAAAACATCAGGATCGCAATTTAAAATATGCACTATAACTGCATTGAAAAATCGAAGCTCAAAAATTGTTTTACGTACAATTAGTTTTTTACTGGTTTTGTTTTGCTGCTCTAACATGTCTTTTGCAGGAGCAATTACAATAGACCCGGCACCATTATCTGACGGCACTGTTGGCCAGGCATACTCTGCAACATTTAATCTAACGGTTGGCAGTGACATGGGTACACCCGTAACCTGGGCAATTAATGCGGCTGATGTACCAGGATTAACGGCTGCAGGCCTGGTTTTTAATGCAGCCACGCATAGTATTTCAACTACAGGTAATGGTATGGGAAATGTGCTTCCAATTGCAACAGATGTTATGTTCAGAGTACAGGTTATTAACCAGGATGCTTCAGGAAGTGATGAACACCAATTTACACTTCATATAGTCACTAGCGGAAACGGCGATGGCGATCCGCATATAACTACTGCTGATGGCATACACTACGATTTCCAGGGTGCCGGTGAATTCGTTTTTTTGAAGGGAGACAGTGGTAACAACTTCGAAATCCAGAATCGGCAAATACCTGTCTCCACAAACAGCTCGGTTGCTAATTCATACACTGGTCTCACCACTTGTGTAAGTCTTAATACAGCAATTGCGGCCCGTGTTGGTAATCATCGTGTCACTTATGAACCAAACATTAATGGTAATCCCGATTCGAGTGGTATGCAATTAAGGGTAGATGGGTCTCTTATAACACTTGGCGATAGTGGATATGATCTTGGATCCGGCAGCCGTATTGTGAAGTTATCTGGCGTCAGCGGCATAGAGATAGATTTCCCTGACGGAACCTATGTTCTTGTTACATCAAATTGGTGGTCTTATTACAGTGTATGGTACCTCAACATAGATGTTTATCACACCACTAATACCAAAGGAATTATGGGTAGTATCGCACCTCGTAGCTGGTTACCAGGACTTCCCGATGGTAAGTCAATTGGACCCATGCCGGAAGACTTACATGAACGCTTTTTACAACTCTACGGAACATTTGCAAACGCATGGCGTGTGACCGACAAAACAAGCCTCTTCGACTATGCGCCAGGAACATCTACAGCTACATTTACGAATAAAGATTGGCCGGTATGGAATGCAGAGTCTTGCAATATTCCAAAACAGAAGATACCTGAAACGCCCATTACGCTTGAGGCTGCCACTCAGTTATGTAGTGAGATCCTCGACTCCAATATGAAGGCAAATGCTATTTTCGACGTAATGGTTACCGGGGAGCCTGCTTTCGTAAAGGCTTATTTACAAACACAACAAATACAAACCACTACAACGGCAACAATAGTGTATGCTGACAAAGACACAACAAAGTCTGGAGAACAGGTAACATTTACAGCTACGGTATTCCAAAAGTTTTCTGGAGGAAAAGGTTCTTTTTCCGGCTCAGTTGAGTTCATGGCTGACGGTGAGAAATTAGGGGAGGCGAAGCTTGGCGCAAACGGCCTTGCAGTATTAACAACTACGTCTCTTAAAGTTGGCGAGCACCAAATTACCGCGACGTTTACACCCGATGCCGGCAGTAAGTTTTCTTCCAGCGGCAGCCTTAATATTACCCATGTAGTTATTGCCGGAAGTGGCGGTGGCACAGGAGGGGAAGTATTTAAAACATGGTGGTTCTGGCTGATATTAATTCTTATCATTATCATCATTTGGGCGGTGTCAAGAAAAAAGAAAACGCCGTAATACATAAATGCGTGATGCCTGGAATAAAATCAATATTCAGGCATCACCTTTTAAATGATATTTTGTGGCTGATCATTCTAATATATCAAAAAATAACACAGAAAAAACTCCTTCAGTAAACAGAACTCAAGGCCTTTTTTTCAAGCCGGTTATTCAGCCTAAACTTTCTATCAATCAACCCAATGATGCATACGAACACGAGGCAGATGCAATGGCGGAGAATGTAATGCGTATGACTGATTCATCTCTTAATAATAATACTTTTTTTAAACCTGCTATAACACCTGTTCAGCGCAAATGCGCACATTGCGAAGAAGAAGAAAAGAAATTGCAACGCAAAGAAGACGGCGATCAACAAACAGCAGATACACATACTGAATCATACATCAATTCATTAAGCGGAAAGGGAAGATCGTTAAGCAATCAGGAAAGAAGTTTTTTTGAACCAAGGTTTGGCCGTGACTTTTCAAATGTGCAACTGCATACAAATAATGAAGCAGGCACTTCAGCAAAAAATATAAATGCACTGGCGTATACAACCGGCAATAATATTGTTTTTGGTGAAGGCCAATACAATACTGCAACGGAAAGCGGAAAGCATTTAATGGCGCATGAACTGACACATGTGGTACAGCAAAACGAAAACATTGCACCTTTAATTCAAAAAGTTGATGACGCATCTTTTGAAAGAACAACAGGTGTGGATCGCGGGCTTGCGTCACACACGCTTACAGCAGCTTCTTTTAATGGGCAAACTTATTCAGTGGATTGTAATATGCGATCATACAATGTACGGTTCAGGTTTACAAAAGCATATAAAGGAACGTATCCTTACCAGGCCGCAACAGGACAAACAGTGAAAGGGGTTTATGTAAAAATAGAAGCCTCTATAACAGACAATGAAGAATGCGGACGTTGCACACCGATGAAACTGATACAGGTTGATCGCGACATTGCTATGAATGCAGCCGGCGATGTAGTTACTGCACAACCCAATGGTGTGCGTGATACAAGAGCCGGGTGGGGAAATGCCTCAGCGTCATCAAGAGGCTGGTATGTAGATACAATTGACAGTGCCGTTTCTCCTTATGTGTCAGATCTTAATTACATGTCACAGGAAGGTTCTGAAACTTCTCCTGCGATCATGTGGGATTCGCCGGGAAATTGGTCCAGCACCACAAATGCCGGCGTTGAATTGTATACGTGTGCTGTTTGCCAGAATATATCCGGTGGAAGATGGATAGCAGCTTGTGTTCAGTGGGGATTTTTTACAGATAGTTCCGGTAATGTTGAGTTCAGGCCAGCAGTGCCTGTTGCAACCTGCAGCAATCCTCAACAGGTTCGTGATGCGTCAGAAAGATGGGATGCAATACCAGGCAATACAAGAACAGGCATAACATTTTGATTTGACTAAAGCAGTGCTGCATATAAGTTTTCATTCCTGGTTAAATAAATTGAAATACAAATGTTCACTCATTATACCGATAATACAACCGATAGAACGCACGAAAAAAATAATACTTTTTTTCAGCCTAAATTATCTATCAACCAGCCTAATGATATTTATGAACAGGAAGCAGACTCAATGGCAGAAAAAGTGATGCAGTCGAATAATCATCCACAAAATCAAAATACTTTTTTCAAACCAACTATTTCAGGTGTTCAGCGTAAGTGCGCAAAATGCGAGGAGGAAGAAAAAAATCATGTGCAGAGAAAAGAAGCTAATACTACAACAACAGCTTCATCAACAACAGAAAATTACATCAGCTCAATAAGTGGCAATGGAAACCAAATGTCTCCGGATGAAAGAAATTTTTTCGAGCCAAAGTTTGGAAGCGATCTTTCCAATGTGAGGATACATACCGGAACACAGGCAAATGAATCTGCAAAAAGTATAAATGCTTTGGCATATACACATGGCAACAATATTGTTTTTGCAAACAATCAATATCAGCCTGGCACTGATCCGGGAAAAAAATTATTGGCACATGAACTTACGCATGTAATACAGCAATCACAAAATATAGCACCTGCTATTCAAAGACAACCGGATGATGATACCGACGCTGATGAAAATGCTAAACAAAATGTAGAAAAAAATGAAGTGGTAAAAAAGCTGGAAGAAGATACTTTTTTTAAAAAGCTGGAAAAGAAAGTTAAGGATGAAATAAAAGATGCTATTAAACATGCGCCTGAAAAAATAACTGAAGCAATTCTTGACCAGATCATTGATGCAACGGTAACTGATCCTCAATACAATGCCGGTTTAAAAAAAGCTGTCGAAGCAACTATCAAAACAATTACAGGTAAGAAAACCGTGTCTACCAGCAAGTGCGATGCTGTTCCTGGCTATCATGAAAGCACTTCAAGAGATTTTAAAGGCCAATGTTGTACCGGCTCTTATGATAGCGCACAAACCTGTTGCCCTAAAGATAAATTTGCACCGAACAATGCGTTTTCAAATTGCTGCAAAGCAAATGAAGCTGTAAATGCAGAAGGCAAGTGTGAAAAAATACAGGATGTTGATCCAACTACAATCTGTATTTCGCCGGGTAAAAAAGATGCAATGGGAAAATGCTGTATGCCTCCGTATGAAGTAATTGATGGATTTTGTGCAACACCCACTCCAAAAGAAGAACCGAAGCCACAATCTTTTAGTTTGAAATTTACTATTGGTGTAATTGATGATTATAACATTGATGATTCATTAATAAACAGTCGCCAGAAAACTCATTTTGATGAAGTGAAAAAACAAATACACCAGTTCATGGAAGCCTGCCCTGCCAGCATGATCACCATAACCGGTTTTGCAGATAAACCTGGAACGGAAGAACATAACATGGATCTTGGCCAACGCAGGGCAGATTATATGAAAATGTTGCTTCAGCTCGACCTGATAAAAATTAATTTTAATGGTTTATCACCAATGATCTTTGCACGTTCCGAAGGCGAAAACAATCCTGTTGATGTAAAAGCCGGTGAGCAATATTCCTCCGCAAATAGGAGAGTAGAAATTGAATTCAGTTCTTTATGTCCCGCATTGGGCAGTTCAGCTGCAACAAAACCTTTAAGTGATACTTCTCTAAAACTTGGATCACCATTGAAATTGCGTGAAGGAGTTTTTTAGATATCAGCGCGATAATAAAAAATTGAATTATGTAATGCAAACCCTGCAAAAAAATATCATTCAAGGTGAGCAAACTGCAACAGATGGAAAAGCTTTCTTTCAACCAAAGCTTACCATCAACCAACCCAATGATGTTTACGAACAGGAAGCAGATGCAATGGCAGATCATGTAATGAATGTGCATGATTCATCTTCAATAAATAATAACTCTTTTTTCAAACCTTCTGTACCATCTGTTCAACGCAAATGCGCGCATTGCGAAGAAGAAGACAAGAAAGCGCAGCGAAAAGAAAATAATAATGACACAACGGAGGCTTTACCGGCAACAGAAAATTATATTAACTCACTTTCTGGCGGCCAATCTTTGAATGAAAAAGATAAAAGTTTTTTTGAATCAGGAATGGGTTATGATCTTTCAAATGTCCGTTTGCATACAGATAATAATGCAGCTAAATCTGCGCAATCAATAAATGCACTCGCATATACTTCGGGCAATAATATTGTGTTCAATCAAAATCAATATGAACCCGGAACTGATGACGGGAAGAAATTATTGGCACATGAATTAACGCATGTAGTGCAACAAAATTCAGGTGCGGTTCAAACAAAATTAATTCAGCGTGATGCAGGCGGCGTAAAACAAAGTAAATACGGAGATATTAATGTAGACGTTGTACAAGGCGATATTGAAGCTGCAAAATGGCAGGAGGCTTATGATGTACTAACTCCTTTGCCTGATATGCGCGTGATGCAGGTACTTTCCAAACTCAGGGATATTTATGATGTTAATAACCTGTCATCGCTAACACTTTTAAAGAGAAATAAACCTGCTGGTGTGCAGGCGCGTTTTGATGCATTGCTATTCAGGGCAGACAATTTTGTAAGCTTAAACCCTTCACACGCTGATGAACTGGTTGGAAAAAATGATAAATTCGAACTGCAAACATTTACCACTACTGGCAACCCTATACCTGACGTTGTTTTACACAGCAACCCCGGTACTAAAACAACTGTAACTAAAGAGTTCTCTATTTTTCTTCCTAAAGGAATGCCGGCTGACCGCAACCAGGTACACGTTTTCTTTACACCATATGTGGCATCTAATCCTGATGGCGCTGCAGGTTTTGTGCAGGAACAGGGATTGCGTGCGCAATCTGATGCATCGGGTTGGATATTGATAGCAGTACCTGCATTAGATGAAAAAGATGTTCCCAATTATGTTACCATCAGCACTTCAGAAATACAACAATGTTTAACAGCTGCCGGACGACCAGCAAATATTGATGCTATAAGATTGAGTGCGCATAGCCGCGGCCATCGCGGGCTTGAACGCACAATTGGTTTTAACGGAACTCCATTAATCAATCTCAGCCTTGTAGAAAAGATAACTGTTTTTGATGCAAGTTACCAGGATCTTGGTACTGCAATTGCATCGCACAGGAAAGATCTTACAGCAATGACAGATCCTTCCAATCCTAACAAGTTTAAAGCTGATGCAGTGCAGTTGTATGATGTAACAGTGAGTAATATCTCAGGATTGGCAGGAACAAAACTGGATGCGCGTTCTATGCGTGCGATTGGTTATGCGCGCATGATCCAGGAAGGATTAACACAAGGTGTAATTTCACAAACAGATCTTGATAATGCATTGCCTCAAAACATACGCGATGCTGTGAAGAATATTCTTGCTGTGTTACCTGTAAGAGGAACTTTCTCATCTAAGTCAAAACCGCCTGCAGGGCAGGTTAGCATACAGCAATTTTATAAAGACAACAACAGCGACCTGATGCTGGTTGACAGTAAAGAAGTAAAAGCATTTATTGGTGCTAATGCATTAGACAACGGGCATGGATTCAGCACTGACATTGATGCACATCACTGGTTTGTTGCAGAGCTGGCGCATGAAGCGGTTGAATGAGTTAACAAACGCATGTAACAACTTTTTCTGACAACACAGGCTTATAAAATGACATTCGTAGAAAAGGCGTCTTTTATTGATCGTATTATATTCAATTGATTGGCCGTACGTCATAATATTATTTTACGCTACTTCATTTACTTTTGATTGGTTCAAGATTAACTTCATTTATATATCCTGTTCTATCTTTTAAACGGCCTTCTAAAACAACTACTTTATCAAAAACTTCGCCGCCTGCTTCAAGAAGATGGCCTTTTTCTATAATTTTCACCTTTGTGTCTCCGTTTACTTTACCAAGTACTGTATGCTGATCTGAATCCAGTAATTCACTTTGTGATTTTGTATGCATCATAGGCATGGCTTCAGCTCTTGGAACTGCTATGGATTGCTCACCTGCAGTATTAGTCGAGCTATTCCAAAGCCTGGCGGCTTCAAAGAAACCACCACTTGGAACATCAAAAGATTTAAGTTTAGGCATGGGCAAAACCGGGGTATCCTGGTCAGCATTTATATACCAACCCCAGGCAATTGATCCATAATAAGTTCCTTTTTGTTTTCCTTCAAGCGCAATAGCAGTAGTTTCAAAATTCTGCGAAAGAGCTTCATTTGAATCCTGATGCCGGATTAAAGTCGGTTCATCAACCATACTTGCATTTTGATGCTGTAATGCCCCTGCCGTATCTGTAAAGTGAAAGCCAATAATTGTAAGATTTCTCGAAACCGCCTTTGGGTCGTCATCGGTGTTCATAACAGTCCCTTTTTCAGGATTAACATCCGCTATGTCTGTACCTGTACTTTCAGCGCCATACACAGGTGTTTTCTGATCAGGAGACTGATCGATGGTTTTTCCGGAGTTATCATCTTTTGAAGGATCATAAGAAGGTTCATACTGCATGTGCCGGCTTTGAGAAACCTTATCCCATACCTCTTCTTTAACTCCGCGGGCTTTGCCAATATTTACATCAGTCGGCATACCATCTGTGGAGCTTTGGGCAGTTTGTATAAAGCCTATTTTTGTTGCATCCACAAATTCATTGGGCTCAAACGTTATTCCAATGCTTGCACTGTATTCTTTCCCCTCTTTTCCGCCGTCTGCAAAAAAGCCGGTATACCGGTCAATAATGAATTTTCCTGCCCAGGTTTTAATAACATTGGAATCTCCTGTTGATGACGCAGGCTTTGACTTATGTCCGGCTTTAGCTTTAGATTGATCCGGCTTTTTCTGCAATGTTAGGTTGCCACCAGTATTATATTGTATTGGTAAAGGGCTAAAGAAGTGGTTTTTTTCAATGGGATTATTAACTTGTTTGCGTTGTATACCGGGAGCAATTCCCGGTTTCGGTAAAAAGAAAGTTGCACGTTGTACAGTTTTTGAAATTGGATCATCTGTAGCATTATCTGCAATCTTTTCATCAGTATTATTTTCTTTCTGTATCGTTTGAACTGGCTGAAAAAACAACCCTTGTTTGGCATTTTCGTTTTTAACAATAGTATTCGCAATTTGTTTTGGTTCATTAACAGGCATATAATTGTTTAAATAACATACGGTTTAATAATCGTTCTTTTCGATTATCCGGCACGTGAAAGTTCTAAAAAATTGCTCTCGTGCCAAAAATTATTATCAGGCCTGCCCTCATCTCACGCAAAGGTGCACTAACCTATAAAACTAAACTGCATATTAACTTCTTACACCGTCATCTGCCTGCCCCGATATTCGGGGGCCAGACCGGAGGCCTCATAATCACGCAGCTCTGATTCACTTAAATTCCATATTTCAAAGAACTCAGGTTTTCGAAACTGTTGCTATATGTAAGCGTTCTCTAAAACCGTTCTGCAAGTTTAGAACAGGTTTAAAACACGGTTTCCCGTTTGGGAACGTTTGGGCACAAAAAGGCACAAAAAGGCACAAAAGGGAACGTTTCTTGGGAGAGGGAATCTCAATACTTATTGTACATTTATAGCCTCTCTCACATTCATTCAAAGCTAAAATTACAGGTATGAAAAAACTGTTTTTCTTTTTACTGGTTATCCAATGTGGTATAAGCCTTTCCGTATTTGCACAAGGAGGCGGTGGCGGAGGCGTTGGGAATGGACAAGTTGCTCCAAATTTTACTGCAAAAGATCAGAATGGCAACACTGTTTCACTCAGCCAGTTTAAAGGAAAGAAAGTAGTGCTTTATTTCTACCCGAAAGACTTTACGCCGGGATGTACTGCAGAAGCCTGCAATCTCCGTGATAATTATGACTCATTGACCAAAGCAGGCTATACCATTCTTGGGGTAAGTACCGATGACCAGGTTTCGCACAAGGGTTTTGAGACGAAGTATAACCTGCCGTTTACACTTGTTGCCGATGTTGATACATCCATCAACAAACAATATGGCGTTTGGGTAGAAAAGGAAAGAGATGGCCAGAAGTTTTGGGGAACGGCACGCACAACATTTATCATCAATGAAAAAGGAGTCGTGGTAGATAAGATAGACCAGGTAGACACAAAACAACATGCACAACAAGTGCTTTCTTTTAAACCGGGTGAGTAAGCAGGTCAAATTTATTTTGCATCAGGATGCCATTCTTTAGGCACTGGGCCTTCCGTGTTTGCTATTAAGTTTCGTAATAATAAAGCAGTGCTGTGTTAAACGTAAAATTGCGTATAAATTTTGCCGCAGAAAACACAGAAACACAGAGAGCAATTAATAATAAATTTCCGTGCTTCCGTGTGGTCAGTGGCACCCAAAAAAATTACGATAATTATTTTCATTGCAACTAACGAAGTAAGCAGGTTATTTATTTTTATCAGGATATCGCAATGCTCCGGACTACATAAACCTTTAAAGAGGCCTTCTGTAAAATGGCGTTTTCACCCCTGAATTTGTCGCCTTTACCTCGGCAGCAAATTATTCCTGTGTACTACTTTCGGTTCAAAACCGAATCATGACTAAACACTATTTATTGATGCCTGCCCGTACCATCTTATGGATGATTTTTATTTTTAGTATTGCCACACAATGCCCCGCGCAAACCACCGGTAACTGGAAGCTGGAAAAAATGCCAACAGACCTTGAAACAGATTTTGCACTTAGCGCACTTCCATCGCAATTGCGCAGTAATGCGACGGTATATTTACTCAACCCGGACAAAGGATACTATATCAGTAAGCAGGGCTCAAATGGTTTCGTTTGTTTTATCTCGAGGACAGAATGGGAGTGGGCGGAATTCCGCCAGGATGTTGCTACCCCAATCAGCTATGATGCAGAGGGTGCTAAAACCATCATGCCTGTTTATCTTGATGTAGCTGCGATGCGCTCCTCAGGCAAATACTCACCGGTGCAGATCAGGGATACCATAACAGCGAGAATAAAAAGAGGATACTACAAAGCTCCTTCGCGGCCGGGCATCTCTTACATGGAAGCTCCTATGATGCGGGTATACACCAGCAATGATCCCAAAAACAATAATGTAGCCTCTGTAAGCATGCCCCATTATATGTATTACGCTCCCTATCTTACGTATGCAGACCTTGGTATTGATTCCAGTTCCACACAAGCTCCTTTCCTTGTAAATCCCGATGCTATGATATTGGGTAAGAAAGGCCCTTACACGTACGCTATTACACCACTTAACGAAACAGAGACAGCTAAAATACGGGAATCAGGACAGGCGCTCCTGAAGCGGCTGGAAGACTACAAGCCTTACTTTAAAGTTGAAGGTGCTATGAATCATAATCATCAATAACCTATGCGATGTGGCCTGGACAAAATTTATTAATGCAATATGCCCTTCGTGAACCGGCATAAATTTTCCGGTTACAAGACCGCGTATCATATTCGCTGAGATGAATAACTTTTATATTCTCTTATCCAATGCAATAAACCGTAAGCTGCAATGATGGTGAAGATGAAATATTCAACGCTGTAGAATTTTACGCCTTTGATATAATAAAGCACCGTTGCTATAATGTCTACTATTATCCAGATGATCCATGATTCTATTTTCTTTTCGATCATGTAAAAAGTAGTAAGTACACTCATGATTGTTATAAATGAATCTACATAAGGGTAAGCACTTGGTTTGGAAAATATGTTTGGAAACCATTGATGCAAATTGCTTGCAAACTGGCCAAGAAAAAATGTTCCGGTTATTGCAATAACAACAGTTAATAATAACTGGCTTCTTTTCATATAACTGACTTTCAATTCATTCTTCCCGTCTTCTTCTCCGGGTTTTGGATTCGCCCAACGCCACCAGCCTATAATATTTGTTACAAAAAAGAAAACCTGCAGAAACATATCAGGATAAAGCTGCACCTGGAAATATAAAATTGCTGCGAGAATAACATTAATAATACCAATTGGCCAGCTGAGAATATGAGCTTTTGCAGAAAGCCATACAGCTATAAGCCCGAATACTACCCCGGTAAATTCGATATAACTCATGGGATACCCAGGCAAATGGAAAAACGCTTTGTTTACATCAAAAAAATCTTTCACTAAAGTTTTTGTTTACGTTCAGGAAGGAATAAAAATATTATTTACTGAGATTGTTGTGTTATTTATCTTTTTAAATACGCTGATAAATTTCTTGCGCCGTAGCATCTCCACCAAAGCCTCGTGTTTAGGAACTGCACGAACAACATTTATCATCAATGAAAAGAAAACTCTGGCGCAAGTATGCAGTATGGATTTGTTGCATGGCGTACTTGTGCCGTTATAAAACGAAATTATAAATGACAGGCACAAGTACCCTTTGCCCAAGTCAACCCTGCATACTTACGCCAGCATCTGATTGTTATGTTATTTATCTTCTTAAATACACTAATAAATTTCTTGTGCCGCAACATCTCCGCTGCAACGGCACAAGTACGCTATGCTGCAATTGGTTATACTGCATACTTGCACCAGATGGGGGGTCACCACTTGCACTTTATATTTTATGGCGACATAATTCAATGTCAATGTTAGGAAGGAAACATTCTGAACGTTTAAAATTATTCGTTAGTGAAGGAACAAGAACTGAGGCACAACAAACTATCTTTATTTTATGAATGACATGGAATTAATACAGGGGATTGCCAAGTATTTGTCGAGGTTTTCTGACGAAGTAAAACTATTAAACACGAATAGAGACTTTAGTATAAATATTTATGCTGAAAGAGCACTAATAGAAATTTTAAATGAATTATTTGACAGTTCACTGATTAACTTAAACGCATCTTCTACAAGAACATATCCATCAATTGATTTATTGGATACAAATAAAAGGCTGGGCATTCAAGTCACTTCATCAAACGATATAAATAAAATTAAAAATTGCATAGCAAAATTTGTTAATAATAAAATATTTGAAACTGTAGATAATCTTTATGTGTTTATAATTACAGAAAAACAGAAATCTTATAGTCAAAAAAGCATAGATAAACATTTAAACGATTTAATAAGTTACTCAAATAGCAATAGCGCTCCAATAGCCTTTGATTGCCAAAAACAGATAATTGATCGGTTTGATTTGCAGAGCAAATTTTATTCTTATCTCCCAGATAAACTTAATAAAATTCATGGGATACTCAAGGCACAGTTTGAAAAAATAGATCAGCAAGCAGATTTATCTAATTATTATAAGGAATTGAAAAATCAAATTCATGAAATTGTCTTGAATGATGAAAAAGGCATGACGTTAAATGATATCTATGTTGAACCTTTTTTTGATACCTATAAAAAGTCACAGTCGATTAATTTTCAAAACGACTATAACTTTTATAACGAACAAGAAATTACTATTCACAAATATTGTAATTCTGAAGTTTGTAATCCAAGCCTACAAATCAAATATTCAAACTTCACATTGATATTAGGTTATCCAGGGCAAGGGAAAACTTCATTTTGTAAAAAATTGCTTAACGATTATTTGAAGGAGGAAAAACAAAGTGAAAAAAAAATATTCTATCTAAAGCTAAAAGATACAAGAGCGGGTAAAAAGTTAATAGATTCTCCTTTGGCAGTTTTGCATGAAGAGATTTCTTTGCTTGCAGGAACAGATATTAATAAGCACGAGTTTCGAAAATCATTATTAATTCTTGATGGCTTAGATGAATTATATATGAAAGAAGAATTAAAACTTGATGATATAGAAAAATTGTGCAAAGAATTAATAATGGATACGGAAAAATTTAAGCATTTAACAATAATTGTCACTTCAAGATATGGATATGTGGACTTGGAAAAATTGAAACGAGAGAAAATTAATATACTTAGATTACGACTCTTATCTATTGAACTACAAAATGTATGGCTTGAGAAATACCATCGATTTCATCCAGAATGTTGGCTAACCCATGAAAAGTTAAAAGAATATTCTTCTAAAGCTAACAAACATTTTATTAAAGAATTAGTAGAGCAGCCATTATTATTACATATGATTGCTAGCTTACAATCAGAGGTAGATGCAGATATAACACGATCCAAAGTATATGATCAATTGTTTACTGAGCTTATTGAAAGAAAATATAGCTCTGAAGGTCAAATCCAAATTTTAAAAAATATTACACAAGGAGATTTGAGAGAACTTATTCAAGAAATCGCATTTGAAATTTATGATACTGGAAATGGGTTTATTAGCAAAAGGCGGTTATTACAACTGCCTTCCATACAATCTTATTTGAAAAAGTTCGCAAACAAAAATTTTACGGACAATTTAAAAGGAGTAATGATCTCCTTTTATTTTTCAGAAAGCGAAAAAGTTGTTGATAAGGAGTCAAATGAAAGGGATGTTGCGGTAGAATTTCTTCATAAGTCCTTAATGGAATACATGGTTGCTGAAAAGATTTTACGAACAATCAAAGATGATTTTTTAAATAAGGATTTAAAAGAAAGATTTATTGTCGATGAATCAGAAAAAGCAATAGCTGTTATAGATAAAATGTTTGGTAAAAGATTTCTTAAAGGAGAAATACAGGATTATTTATCAGACTTAATTCATAATATTTCTGAATCAGAAAAGCACGATTTATGGACACGACTGAAATACTTTTTTGAAGATTTTATTAAAGCTGATTTTATCTATGAGTTTAATATAGGATATAAAAGAAGTCCATTGTTAATTACGCTTTCCAATTTTATTGGTTACTGGTTATTTATTAGAAATTTAGCTGAAACTAAAAATAGTTTGCAAATTGATTTAGTAAAACAACGAGTTGCGATTTATATTTCTATATTGGAAAATAATTTTCCACGAGAACGATTTTCGGATATAAGCTATCAAAATTTTGAAAATACCTCTCTAGTTTCAATATGGGGTTTTGGTTTCAATGAAATGAAAAATTTAAGTTTTGAAAATGCTGATCTAATGGCAACTCAATTTATTGACGTTGAGCTAATAGACACAAATTTTAGTGGTGCAGAATTATATTCTGTAAACTATTACGATTGTATTATTAAAAATTGCAAGTTTATTAATTCAAGATTTGGTGATAATACTTTTGGCAATGTAACCTTTGTTAATGTCGATTTTTCTGGTGCAGGTATATATCATTGGAAATTAGACAATGTTGATTTTAAAAAAATGAAAGAAAAATATTTTTATCATTGTAACTTTCAAATAAATGATTTATTAGAGTTATTAAAAGTTGGTCTAAAAATCAATCTTGATATGCTGGACAAGGTTTACGATTCTAAAATGAAAGAATTGAAACCTGAAGAGGTTAAGAAATTAATAATTGAGGGGTTATCACGCCACAGCTAAGTATTTACGTAAAAAACAAAAACGCTAATGCAAGACTAAGAACAACTCTATGTTATAGGCGTCTTGTCCAGGTTTAATTAACAAACCTTAAGATGTTAACACTCAACCTACACCTCATCTTAATCTAATGTCAAGGTTGAATAGCGAACCGAAAGCACAAGTGAATAACACAACCATAATACCATCAAATACAAAAGCCCCCTACAAAAAATACATCAACATCCCATCACATTCTCTCTTTTGCCAACCGCTGATACAATAAATTAATTTTACTATCACGCAAATCATTTTCTTCTTTTAATTCATCAGCGTACAATGTGTTTTTATTTAAATTAATGAATCGCTGATCGATCAGTTTTGCATCACTTAACAATTTTTTCAATTGCACAAGGACTGTGGGAATTTTTGAATTACTGAACGTTGAATCATTTACTTCCGCTTCAATTTTTTGATAAGAAAGATAGAGCATTCGTATATCAGCCATCAGGCGATAATGCTCAAACTCCTCTTTATTTTTTTGTGGTTGCAATGCATATAAAGTTTTCACAGCGAGTGCCTGGCTATCTGCCAGTTGCGACACGGTGATATCCTGCGGTGCCATTACTTCTCCCTGGCTGACTTCATAAGGACATGTTGTGATCGCTTTCCAAAACGAAAGAGACTGCTGATCATTAAACCCGTACTGTTCTTTACTATACGTTTTAATAAATTCAGGAATATCCAATGCTTTTTGCGTTTGCAAACTTTTTGTATATGCATGCAGCAACATATTGAAGCCGGTGATGGGATATACATGCCTTATTGCATACAGGTCTGTTATATCATCAGAGCTTTCCCAAACGGTAGAGTATTGGCCTGATGTTGACCATGAGGTCATAATAATTCCTTTGTAACCTAACTGCCTGCATACAGGTATAAAATCACTTATGTTTTTAAAATGTTTTTCCCATTGCGTCAGGAAATAATTGTCTGGATGGCTGCGTATGGCAGGAGCGCCCCACACTTCAAACCCTGCGTCAATAAGCTTTTGATGATCGCCAAAATTGTTCATGTCCCAACCATAATTCCAGTCAACCAGAATGGTTTGCTTTGGTAAAAGCTGTAAAGCTTCAGGATGTTTTAATGCAATGTCTGCCCACATCACAGGTATCTTGCCTAAACTAATTACAATATCACAAAGCATTTTGATGTGGTCTATATACAACTTCGATGTGCCTTCTTTGGCAGCCATTGCTTTGCATTTGTCACAGTGGCCCAATAAATAAGTTTCATCACCGCCGATATGAATATATTTTGAAGGATGTGTGGCAGCCAGTTCTGTAAACAAAGCAGTGAAGAGCTTTTTATTGCCTTCTACCTGCAGAGGGCAAACCTGTGAATAATCTTTTTGATCTTCCCGCAGGTCTTTATATTGGTCATTACGCAAAATATATTCTACGTGCCCGAAACTTTGTTGCAACGGAATAACATCAATACCAATGCTGCTGCAATAATTGATAAAAGATTTTATTTCTTCTTTGGTATAAGCATATTTATTCGGGATCAGTGGTTGCGATTCAAAAGGATAAGTGCCTTCCCATTCCATCACGAGTGTATTTATTCCCTGTTCACTTAGTTTTTTTGCAAAGGCTTTTAAAGCATCCATCTTCATTACCTGGATTCTAAGGTCAAGATGAAAACCTTTTACTGCAAAATCCTGTTCCTGTGCAGTTGCAGATTGAGAGAATAAAAACAAAGCAATAGCAAACAATACACCGGTAAATCTTTTCATAAGATTGTAGTTATGCTTCTGAAGTAACTAAGGTAATGTGAGTTTGGGATAAGAACATGAACATTCCCGAGGCTTGCTATCCGGCAGCGACTTGCATAGCAATCATGTCGAACGATAGTGAGACATCTCTACATAATTTTAAGCTCAAATAATTAGGGAGATCTCTCCTTACGTCGAGATGACGTGCAAAAAGATTTTCGTTTTACAATCACGCTTAATTTCATGTTATACTATTTCAAATAGTTTATCCCAACTCTTGTTAAAATAAGTGTAGCAGAGAACATCCTGGTAATACGCTTTATTTATCTATAACATTCCCTCTTTTATCGGAAGTAATTACCCAGCGAAAGGCGTTAATGATCAATTTATTTTGTGTAGCATCTGAAAGTATATGCGGCCCGTGGCCCATGTTCAAATAGATCATACGGTAATCAGTGTTCGTCCATACTACGGGCATATCGCCATTGGCAATTATATCCTTAATTCCCATGGGGAAATTTTCAGGAGATAAACTTACCAGCACCTTTACTTTCTTATTTTCCCGCGGGCCCGGTTTCCATTGATACCATTCGCCTACAGGTGAAATAAATGTTGCGGGAATTCCTTTTGTTACAGGATGTGAAGTATCGTCAACAGTAAGTTTTGCAGGCAATGGCGGCCAGTTATTATTGTAAAAAACAGCGCCCCCTAAAAAGTTTACAAACCAGGGCCAGTTGGTTGTTTTATCATTATAGCCGGCAACATGAAAGCCGAGCCAGCCGCCACCATTATCCATATATTTTTGAAAAGCTATGCGTTGTGTATCGTTGTGCGGAAAATCGTTTATCCATATCAGCAACTGGTAATCTTTTATTTTTTCATCATTCAGGTCTGCCATATTGCTTGTGGTATCAAACACAAAACCATTGCCTACAGTAAGCTCTTTAAAAAACTGTATGGCATCATTCGCAAAATCCACATGTGCTTTTTCAACCGTTGTACTGTAAAAAGCCAGCACTTTAAATCTCGGATAAGGTTGCGCATTCAGTGTTGAAGTGAATAACAGCATAGCGTATAAGCAGCAATACAAACGAGTTGGTCTCATTAGGGAAAGTTATTCAAATGAAACAGGTTTTCAAAAGATATTAAAACCGCAATACTAACTATGGCAGAACAGAACTAATACACCATGTCTTTTTTAAATTCTTCTATCTCTTCAAGAAAGTCCATTGCTTTTGAAACACGGCTTAACCCGTAGCCTTGCAGCAGGTGTTTTACCCATCTTTTTTTGCTGTTCTTCAACGAAATATTCCTGAATAAAAAAACTGCCAGCCATATAAATAATAATGTAACTGAAACCTGGATTATCCAGAATTGTATGCTGCCTGCAGTTAATAATTTATTTGATATGTAACATGTGGTGTAAAAAGGAAGCTGAAGCCACCCGATACGGATGCTGTTAACAATAGATGATTGTAAAAAGGCTATTCTTTCCTGTGTTTTTGTTATGCTGTCGCTGTAATTTATTTGTGCAATAACAGTTATATTCTGTATATACATAACTATGGATGCGGTGGTTAATGCAATGAGTATAATTAAAGAAATGGCGATGATAGTTTGTGAAAACAGGTAAGAAAGCATCATTACTAAAAACCACACCCAGCCCACACCTAATAGAATTACAACTATTTCAGGGATAATGAGCGACCTGAGATTTGATTTCGCCTTTTGCGTTTGCAGTGTTTCAAAACAACGTAGGTTTAATACCCACGACTGAAGGTTCAGCACTTTTGATTCTTCAATCATTTTATCGTAATCCTTCCACATGCCTTTTATTTCAATGTCATTCATCATTTAACTTTTAGAGGTAGTTTGAAAACTTTTGTTTTAATCCTGATTTAATACGGCTGATCTTAGTTGCTACATTCGTTTCGCTGATACCTAAGATCTCAGCTATTTCGCTGTAGCTTTTTTCTTCAAAATATAATAATGTCAGCGCCCTGTCCAATTCCTTCATTTCATTAATAAAACGTTGCAGCAGCACCACTCTTTTTTCTGTTTCATCAGCATTATTTATTTCATCTTCAATATTTATATGGCTTTCATTTAAAGGAACAACAGCACCGGGCCTTGTTTTTTTCCTGTAAAATGAGATTGCCACATTCAGTGCAACACGGTACATCCAGGTTGAAAACTTACTCTGTGCATTAAAACTGTTACCTGATCTCCATAGCTGGTAAACAATCTCCTGGGTCAGGTCTTCCCTGTCGTTTTTATTGACACAATACGAGTTACAAACCTTAATGATTATTCCTTTCAATAAGCGCTAAAAAATCCTCCTTTTGAATATTCATCAGGTTTAAATAATGCTTTTTACTATTGGTAGAAATACATACAAAAAAATCACAGTTTGGGAGAAATATTTTTTATACGGAAACAGAATACGATGAACGCTGTTAGTATTTCGTTGCATATGAACCGCCTGCAGGAAAGTTCAATTAAAGATAAATACAATTACAGTAGTTTATAGTCATTAGCGTCGCTGGTGTC
>Ga0206973_1084_pt2 | contig 23754 bp, 20 predicted proteins | sample Alteio_BWOrgHeat_83_FD_152927 | JGI IMG/M metagenome (GOLD analysis project Ga0206973, IMG submission 152927) | Enriched cells from forest soil in Barre Woods Harvard Forest LTER site, Petersham, Massachusetts, United States -... | ecosystem: Environmental > Terrestrial > Soil > Temperate forest >...
CCTGAATGCATTGCTGTGCATCCTGATGGTTCCATTTGGGCAGGTGGAGAAGCAGGACAGATCTATAAAATTTCTGCTGACGGAAAAAACATTAAAGTCATCAACACTACAAATGGTTTTATACTAGGAATTGCTTTTTCGCCTGATACTTCATGGCTTGCAGTTTGCGATCTTAAAAATAAATGTATCTGGAAATTAGATATTGCAACCAATCAACTTTCAATGTTTGCAACAGGTGCCGAAGGAGAAACATTCAATATTCCAAACTACATTTCATTCATGCGCAGTGGAAAATTATTTGTAAGTGAAAGTGGTGCATTCAGAAAAGTAACCGGAAAGCTATTTTGCTTTGATGAAGAAGGCAATGGAACAATATGGCATCATGGTCCGTTCAACTTTGCAAATGGTTTAGCGCTGGATGCAGATGAAAAATTTCTGTATGTTGTTTGTACCTGGTTGCCTGGTGTTGAGCGTATTGCAATTAATGAAGATGGTTCAGCAGGTGAGCGTGAAGTGTTTTGTGTCTTGCCGGAAACTTGTCCTGATGGAATTGCGTTTGATGCTGAAGAAAATTTATACGTCGGTTGTTATGCGCCCAGCAGAATTTATAAAGTGAATACAAATAAAGAAGTTGAAATTTTGGTTGATGATTGGGAAGCGCACACCATTTCAAACCCAACCAATCTTGCTTTCGGCGGAAAGAAATTCAACGAATTATTTATCGCCAATCTTGGCCGCTGGCATATTAGTAAAATTAATCCTGATGTGAAAGGGTTGAAGCTTGTATGCCATAAATAAGATTTTATATAGCCAGCTTTTGTACAAGAATTAAGCTTCGTTGTGTCACTTCCCTGTACAGTTGATTCGTTGTTCAGCTTTTATTTCTCCTCAAACTTCAGCCTTATAAATCTTGGATGATATATCGTTGCATCTTTTAGTGTATCGTTCCAAAAACCCGGCATACTTAAATAATCTTCAAACCGAAATTCTAACTAGCTTATTATCGATTAAAAAAATTTACAAAATTATTTTGCGCAACCAAATAGTTGCGCATATATTTGCAACCGAACAGTTGCTCAACTTATAAAATAATTATATGAGACGAGATATTTTCCAGGCAATCGCCGACCCAACGAGACGGGCAATTATTGCTTTAATTGCATTACAGTCAATGACACCAAATGCCATTGCTGATAACTTCCACACTACACGGCAATCTGTTTCTAAACACCTGCGCATACTCACAGAATGCCAACTGGTAAAGCAGGAACAGCAAGGCAGGGAGATTTACTATTCACTCGAAATAAATAAGATGAAAGAAATAGACAAATGGCTTGAGCAGTTCCGTAAAATCTGGGAAACCCGTTTCAACCAACTTGACAAAGTATTATCGACAATGAAAAAACAAAAAAAATGAGTAACAATTTACTATTTGATTTTACCGTTGATAAAACAGCGAAAACGGTATTCGTAACCAGAGAATTTGATGCCAGCCAATCATTGGTTTGGGATGCATTCACCACAGCAGAAATGCTTGACCAATGGGGAGCACCTGCACCTTGGACAACACAAACAATATTTATGGACTTCAAAGTTGGAGGACGGAGATTTTATAAAATGATAAGCCCTGAAGGCCAAGAGTATTTTTCTGTTCAGGACTTTACTTCTATTTCTCCGAAAACAAATTATAAATATATTTCTGGCTCTAGTGATAAAGACGAAAATATCAATCCTGAATTTTATGGTTCAGAAAACAACCTGGATTTTAGTGAAGCAAATGGAATTACAACATTCAGAATGAGTATAAAATATAAAAATCTTGAAATGCTTGAGATGATGGCTAATGATCGCTTTAAAGAAGGGTTTACAATGACATTAAATATCCTTGAAAAATTGTTGACAGCTTTAAAGCAACGATAGTAGAATAATTTAAAAACAAAAAAAATGAATAACAATTTGCTATTTGATTTTACCGTTGACAAAGCAGCTAAAACGGTATATATAACAAGGGAATTCGATGCTGAACTTCCGCTGGTATGGGATGCTTTTACCAAAGCAGAATTGATTGACCAATGGATCGCACCAAAGCCCATGATATCCAAAACGAAATACCAGGATTTTAAAGTTGGTGGCAAAAGATTTTATGCAATGATAAGTCCGGATGGACAAAAACGTTGGGCGATACAGGAATACACTTCCATCACTCCGAAAACCAATTTTAAAATGCACAATGCTTTTGCAGATGAGAATGAAAACCCTGAGTTGCCTGGCTCTGAATGGGATCATACTTTTAGCGAACAAAATGGAACAACAAAAGTGAGCATTACTATTTACAATGAATCTCTTGAAAGAATGGAGGGAATACTTGATGGCTTTACGCAGGGAATGAAGATGTCATTGAGCAACCTCGAAAATTTGCTGGCAACTTTATCCAAAAAATAATTTCGTTCAAAAAGCTTTGAATAAAATTTTTATAAAATCAATTTAATAATCTAAAAACAAAAATCATGGCATCTATTAATCCTCACATCAACTTCAACGGAAATGCTGAAGAAGCATTCAATTTTTACAAATCAGTATTTGGCGGAGCGTTCACAAAAATTATACGCTTCAAAGATTTATCAATTCCTGAACATCCAATTCCAGAACATGAAGCAAACAAAATAATGCACATCGCTTTACCAATTGGCAATAGCATTTTAATGGCTAACGACGTCCCTGATTTTTTAGGACGTGTAAATGAAAATGAGAACAGGTCTAAGATATTTGTTACTGCGGGAAGCCGTGAAGAGGCAGACAAACTGTTCAGTGGTCTTTCAGCAGGCGGAAATGTTGAAATGCCTATTGGAGATAGTCCATGGGGTTCATATTTTGCTATGTTCAGAGATAAATACGGTATTGAATGGATGGTAGAGTTTGAATCAAATACAATGGCATAAATAAAATAGCATAAGCGAGATTTCAAACAAGGTTTTTTATGGTAGAAGTTTTTAAAACGAATGTTCGAAGTATTCGTAAAGCAAAACATATTATTCAAAAATTAGCAAAAGAATTCCCTGCACACAAAATAAATTTTGACCTGGATGATTGCGACAAAATTTTGAGAGTGCAGGGAAAGAATATTTTGCAAAAAAGAATCATCAATGTTGTAACAGATTTAAATCATCAATGTGAAATTTTAGAATGAGTGATTTAATTATTAAATATTTTTTTTGACCAGCTTCTGTAATAACTATTGAGCTTCGTTGAGCAACTTTGCGTGTCGAAGCAGCAAAATTGGAAACTTTGTACAGTTGATATTGCATGGCAGCTTTTATAAGGCTGCCTTTTATTTATCCTCAAACTTCAGCTTAATAAATCGTGGATGATATATCGTTGCATCTTTTTTAATATCGTTCCAAAAATCAGCGGTAATAGTATTGTAAGAGATCAATAACTCACCGGGCTTCGATAAATTAGGATGTGCTTTTGCATTGTATGTCCACAAACCTTTTTGCCATTCAGGCGCTGTCCAAACAGTTATAATATCAGAAAAAGGTCCAACCGGGCTATCGCCAATTCTTACACCAACTTTATCACTCAAGCCCATCTCCTGAAAAACAAGGATATATTTTCCATTCTTCATTGGTGTTACACTCAATTCATTGGAAGCCGCATTGGTTATAGGTTTCATGCCATCTTTATTTTCACTCCATGTTGTGCCGTTCCAGTAACGCCATGCACTCATGTTCTCAAAATCTTTTGGTTCCACTCTTGCTGCAACAAGATTTTTATCATTGCCAATACATCCATACACATATACATAACCATCTGGATTTACAGCACCGCTCCATTTTGTATTCACTAAAATACCCGCGCCCATATTTCCTTCGCCCAATGTTTTATTATTTATGTGTAATGATGTTTCAATTTGCCTTTGATCTTTAAACGGCTGTTTGCTGTTTTTGGGAATAGCGATAATAGAAACACCAGGTTCAATAAAATCAAAAACGCCCGCACCTGTTCTTTCAACTTTATAACCGAAGATGTACAACGTGTTATTTTTCTCTTTGTTTACAAAACCATCACCCAACCAAAACAACTGAGGCTTTTTATCTGTTGATGTTTGAGGTGTAAAGAAACTTATGGGCTTTCCGTTAGCATCAGTATTATAATAGAAATGAATCTTTGAGACATCAGGATCATTGCCTTTTATATAAGCGATGGTATTGTTCACCATTGTATCGCTTACAGGTTTTCCATTTTTTACTTCGCCAATATATGTATCGCTGAATAACAGCAGTGTCGAATCATTACCGGCGTTATTGTTCTTATCAACCCCACTTAATGGAATGGAGAAAATACCATCAGCACCAAACCACCCTGATGTGCGTTCAAACAATTTTGTCCATTCAGGCGCAGCTTCAGCAGAAAATTTAAAATCAACTTTTTTATGAATTGAATCCTGTGCTTGTACAAATTCGGCAACAAATAAAAACAATAACAAAGTGCAGTGTGGTTTCATGGCAAACGGTTTTATCGTTATTCAAAAATGAAAAGATTTTATCACATCGTAAAAAATTATGTTCAAATGTTTGAACATATCAAAAAGTTTACCCACATTAGCATTATGTATGAACATATGAACATACATTACTAACGATGGACAACTTTGCAATTGATCATAATAGTGTTTTGCCGCTTCACTTACAAGTTGAGGAAATGCTTAGAAAGTTAATTGAACAACCGGAATATCAAAACGGAAAGCTGTTGCCCAATGAAGTGCACATTGCAAGAAAGTTAGGTATATCAAGGAACACTGTTAGGCAAGCGGCTAATAAGCTGGTACAGGAAAGATTGCTGGTGCGTAAAAAAGGTGTAGGTACCAAGGTAGCAAAGAATAGTCTTACTACAAAACTGAATAAGTGGACAAGCTTTACACATGAAATGGATGAAAAAGGTGTAGTGTTTAAAAACTATTCGATAAAAGTAAGCCTGGTTGTAGCCGACAAAGAAATATGCAGCCTGTTTAATATTAAAGAGAAAACCAAAGTTATAAAGCTGGAAAGATTGCGTGGCCTGAACAAAGGGCCGATCGTTTATTTTATTTCTTACTTCCATCCACGTACCGGGCTTACTGAAAAAGAAGATTTTTCGAAGCCGTTGTATGAAAAACTGGAGAAAGAACATAATGTAACTGTTGCTGTTTCAAAAGAAGGTATCAGCGCCATTCTTGCCAATAAAAATTTAGCTGAAAAATTACATATTAAAATAGGTGATCCAATACTGTTTCGCAAGCGCGTTGTATGCGATCCGGGTGACAGACCTATTGAATATAATCTTGGTTATTACAGAGCGGATAGTTTTACTTATACGATTGATATTGCTAAAGACTAATAAACTTTTCGAGAGTTAAACGATTGCTTTTACTAACGATTAATCCTGACTAATGAATATTTATCATCGAATCAAATTGCCTGCTGCTTTTTCGTTCGTGTTTCTTACGTGCGCTATAATGTTTGCACAGGCACAAACAACAAAGAGTATTTCCGGAACAATAAAAGATCAATCGGGAGCCTCGCTTGTTGGTGTTAGTGTTACTGTTAAAGGCACAACCAATGGTGTTACTTCCGGGGATAAGGGCGAGTTTACAATTAATGTTCCTGCAAATGCTACGCTGGTATTTTCACATGTAGGTTATGTTGTACAGGAGATTACTGTTAAAGACAAGGCAACTCTTAATATTACACTCGAACCTAACAACAACGAACTTTCACAGGTTGTGGTGATTGGTTATGGAACGGTGAAGAAAAGTGATCTTACAGGTTCTGTTGTTTCTGTAAAATCAGAAGACCTGAAAGCTGTTCCGGTGACTTCCTTTGACCAAGCTTTACAGGGGCGCGCTGCAGGCGTTCAGGTTACACAATTATCAGGCAAACCAGGCGCAGAAACTTCAATAAGAATTCGTGGTACCACCTCTATCAATGCAGGCAACGAACCTTTATATGTTATAGATGGAATGTTGGTGAATAGTGATGCAGGCGATATGTCTGTCGGAGTAACGTTAGGCCCCCGTATTGGAGCTTTGTCAGCCATTAATCCAAATGATATTGAATCAATTGAAATTTTAAAAGATGCATCTGCTACAGCTATCTATGGTTCGCGTGGCGCCAATGGCGTAGTTATTATCACCACAAAACGCGGTAAAGCAGGCCAGGGCAATGTTACGTTTGATGCTTATTATGCACAACAACAGGTTGCACATGACGTAAACGTTTTAAATGCAGAGCAGTTTGCAAATTTTGTAAACGATGCCAAGATCAATGCTAATCAAACGCCTGTTTATGTTAATCCAAAAAATTTAGGTGAAGGAACAGACTGGCAGGGTGCATTATTCAGAAAGGCGCCAATGTCAAATTATCAAATATCTGTTTCAGGCGGGGATGATAAAACAAAGTATGCGATCTCTGGTGGTTATTTCGATCAGGATGGAGTTATCATCAATTCAAATTTTAAACGCTATAGTTTTAGAGCTAATCTTGACCGGGAGGTAAACAAACGCTTAACGGTTGGCAATAGCATTACTTATGCAAGAACAAGCTCTGCCGGTGTACTTACAAATGCAGGAACGATTGTTCCGGGTGTTGTAACAGCAGCAATGTTATTCAATCCGATTCTGCCCATTTATGATTCAACTGTAAACGGCGGCTACACTTTTGAAAACGACAGAGGAACAATTTTAGGCAACCCGATTGCTGATGCAAAAGAGTATAATTCAGTAACGAAGAATTCAAGGTTCATAGGCAATGTATATGCTCGTTATAAACTAACCAATGATCTTGAATTTAAAACAAGTTTTGGCTTAGATGCATTCAATGATGATGAAGCATCATTCGGCCCTAATTTTTTGAAACGCACACAGGCAAGTAACGGTGAAGCTTCGGTTGGTAATGTTAATGGCTTAACATGGCTGAATGAAAACACTTTCAACTATAATAAAAACTGGCATCAAAAGCATAGTATTAATGCGATAGCAGGTTTTACAATGCAGAAATTCAACAATCAAAGTTTGTTTGCATATGCATTTGGATTTCCTGATGGCAGAACAGGTTATCATAATATTTCTGTTGCAACTGATCCGCAAACGCCTGTAAACAACGAATCACAATGGTCGTTGATCTCTTATATCGGCAGAGTAAATTATACATTAAGCGATAAATATCTTTTTACCTTAACAGGACGCATTGATGGCTCGTCAAAATTTTCTGAAGGCAATAAGTACGGATACTTCCCTTCAGGTGCATTTGCATGGCGCGTTTCCAAAGAAAATTTCATGCAAAATCTCACTGCTATCTCAGATTTAAAATTGCGTATTAGTTATGGTGTGATAGGAAACCAGGCAATTCCACCCTATCAATCTTTGGCATTGGTTGGCCCTTATGGACAAGGTGTGTTCAACAGTTCTGCAGGCAGTGAAGTATATACAGGAATGGAACCGTTAAGTTATGTAAATAAGAATCTGAAGTGGGAAAGTACAAAGCAATTTGATATAGGATTTGATCTTGGTTTATTCAAGCAACGCATTACTTTAACGGCTGATTATTATTCAAAGCTTACTTATAATTTATTGCTTTCAACACCTATTCCAACTACAACAGGCTTCAGTTCTACATTGTTGAATGTTGGCAATATTTCAAATAAAGGTATTGACATAGATCTTCATACTATTAACACAACAGGCGCATTACAATGGAGCACTTCATTTAATTTTTCTCATAACAAAAATGAAGTAACCAACCTGAATACGGAAACAGATATTTTATTGCTGAACGCAAGCCTGTTAAGAAAAGGCCAACCTATCGGAACATTCTACGGGTATATTTTTGATGGCATTTTTCAGAGTGATGAAGACGCAGCAAAAAGCCCGGTTTTAGTTGGACAGGAACCAGGTTCTGCAAATCCTGCATCTGTTGCAAAGGCTGGTGACAGAAAGTATCGCGATATAAATGACGATGGAAAAATTGATGCAAACGACCGCACTATTCTCGGAAGCGCTCAACCCCATTTTACATTTGGTTTCAACAATAATTTATCATACAAAAATTTTGATCTCAGCTTTTTCTTTCAGGGTTCGCAGGGTAATAAAATGGCAAACTTCAATTCATTTAACCTGTTGAATTTTACAGGCCAGAATAATGTATTGGCTGAAGCAGGATTGAATAGGTGGACGCCCGAGAATCATGAAAACAAATATCCACGTGCATTGGCATACGGCAGTTTGGATGTAGGAATTTTTTCTTCTGCAATTGTTGAAGATGCTTCTTATGTACGTTTAAAAAATGTAAGCTTAAGTTATACACTTCCACGCCAAATTTTACAGAGAGCAAAAATTCAGCAGGTAAGAATTTATATCAGCGGAAGCAATTTGTGGACACTCACTAAATACACCGGTTACGATCCTGAAGCCAACACATACGGGCAAAGTACAACACTGATTGGCATTGATAATGGAGGCTATCCTCAATCAAAAGTTTACCAGGTTGGTATCACATTAGGTTTCTAATATTTAAAACGATTGTATGCGAAAATATTCTTCACTTATTATCATAATTGCTGCTGCTTCATTTGCATTTTCTTCATGCAAAAAATTCCTTGAAGAAAATCCGCAGAATGTAATAGCCATCACAAACTATTATCAAACAGAAAACGATGCTATCGCTGCTGTAAATGCTATTTATTCTTATTTGAATTCTACCAGCACAGGTTCAACAGCAGGTGTTTATCATAGTACATTTTGGGTGATCGCAGGTTGTGCTTCTGATGAAATGATCAACAAAAATGTGTTTCAACCTGATATGGATCAGATCAGCAATTTTGTTGAAACACCTATTAATAACAGCCTTGAAGAAACGTGGACAATGCATTACAAAGCGATTACGCTTGCCAACATTGCTATTGCAAGAATTCCCTTAATTCAAATGGATACCACATTAAGAGCACGCCTTGTAAATGAAGCGCATTTCTTACGCGGACTTTTATATTTTGATATGGTACGTATGTTTGGAAGCGTTCCATTGGTGTTGCAGGAACAAGAACCGCTGACGCCACAAATTGTTTCTGTTGATGATATCTACAAGCAAGTTATTGCAGACTTAACTGCAGCAGAAAACTTACCTGATAGTTATACTCCCGGTGATGGTCGTGGCCGTGCTACAAAAGGCGCCGCGGAATCTATTCTTGCTAAAGTGTATCTCACACAACAAAACTGGCAGGCTTGTGCAAATAAATGCGGAGAAGTTATCAATTCCAATCAATATGCTTTATGGGATGATTTTGCTGATGTGTTCAAGCTCTCAAGTCGCGGTGGTAAAGAAGCAATTTTTTCTGTTGGCTTTGGTGATGGTGGTGGTGCTATCAGCTTTTGGGAAGTAGGTCAATTCAATGTACGTTTATTACCACCTGCATTAAGCGTCGATGGTGTTCAGAACGCACAGGGATGGCAGGTGCCTACACAAAATTTATATGATGATTATGACCCGCAAGACAGGAGAAGAGAAGTAACATTTATTACGCAGGTATATAATCCCGATGGAACCATTACTACTATTTCACCTTACATAAGAAAATACTGGGACAGCACTGCGGAGCCACAAGGCAATGGCTCTGCCAACGATTATCCTGTTATACGCTACGCTGATGTTTTATTGATGTACGCAGAAGCAGAAAATGAATTGGGCAATACAAGTGAAGCACTTACTTACATAAACATGGTACGTAAACGTGCGCGTTGGGATGGAACTAAAGAACGTGTTGCGGTGCCTGATTATGTTGGTATAACACAAGATGAATTTCGTGCTGCTGTTTTAAAAGAAAGAAGAATGGAGTTTGTTGCCGAAGGTCAACGATGGTTTGATCTTGCAAGAACAAAAACATTGGAAAGCCTTGTTCCTGTTGCAAAATCGGGAATACATCCGCAGGATAAAAATTACCTGTTCCCAATTCCACAAACAGAGATAGATCTGAATCCAAATCTCAAACAAAACACAGGGTTTTAAGCCCGGCCCTAAAGGGAGAAAATCTTTAGTGCTATAAAATTTATTTAGTGAATACAAGGCCACTTATATTAAATGAAAACGTTTTACAAAACTCCCCTTCAGGGGATGGGGGCGACGTTGTGATAGTAACGGATATCGGTGGAACAAAAATTAAGATCGGTCTTGTTAAACATGATAAAATTTTATGCACTGCAAGTATTGATGCTGAATCATCCAATGGATTAAAAGAAAAATTAAAGGTGATTGAAAGTACAGTGAATGATATGTTGCAACAATGTTCCATCAACAAAAATGAAATTAAAGGTGTTGGCATTTCTATGCCTGGCATTGTTGATAGCAAACAAAAGAAAGTGCTTTCAATTGATAATAAATTCAATGATGTAATTGATCTGAATTTGAGCAAATGGATCAGTGACACATGGCAAACAAAACTCGAAATAGAAAATGATGCGCGCTGTGCTTTAATCGGCGAATGGCAATTCGGTAAAGGAAAAGGTTATGATAATGTTGTGCTGATGACGATAGGAACAGGTGTTGGTTCTTCTGCTGTTATTGAAGGCAAAGTGTTGCGGGGAAAACATTTCCAAGCCGGATGCTTGGGCGGCCACTTTACGATTAATATTTACGGTAAAAAATGCAATTGCGGTAACATTGGTTGTGTTGAAACAGAAGCTTCAACGTGGAATATTCAAAACATTGCAAAGGAGCATGCAGCTTATTATTCAAGCAGGTTATCACAGCAAAATAAAATTGATTTCGAAAGCATATTTCGCTGCGCAAACGAAGGCGACATGCTTGCAAAAGAGTTAAGAAATTTTTGTGTGGATGTATGGAGTGCTGCTGCAATAAATCTTATTCATGCATACGATCCTGAAGTGTTGGTGATTGGTGGTGGCGTAATGTCAAGCGCTGATTTTATTATTCCATTTATACAGCAGAAAACAGATAAATATGCATGGACACCATGGGGAAAAGTAAAGATTGAAGCAGCAGAAAATATAAATACGGCGGCATTGTTAGGTGCAGCCTGGTTAGTTTATAATAATTAAAAGAAAAGACATTGAAATCAAACTTCGACAAATTTCCGGCTGTAAAAATCAAAGGGCATAATTGTTTTGCAGGATGGAAAAATATTACTGATGCATTGCAAAATACAATCAGTGAAAAACAATCAAATAAAGTTGTTGTAGCAATTGAATGTTATCATGGTGTTTATACAAATGAAATACAAACAACGTTGCATAACGCATTTGTTAATGCTGAAATGATTGATTCAATATCAGCATTTAAAGCTTCAGACGAAATTGAAAAAATGGTGTACCCGTTTGTAACAGATGATCCTGTTTTTGGTTACATGGCGCCGTTGAACATTGAAGATTTTTTTGATTTTTCTACTATTTTATCAACACAAAATAAAATTGCTGCAAGCGAAAATGAATTGGTGATTGTATATGGAATTGGTGCATCGTTGATTGCTGATAAGGCAGACTTGTTATTGTATGCTGATATGCCGCGTTGGGAAATACAGTTGCGTTTCAGAAACAACAACATCAGCAACATGGCAGCTGAAAATGCCGATGCAGAATTTTCTTATCAATATAAAAGAAGCTTTTTTGTTGACTGGCGTGTGCTTGACAGATATAAGAAAACATTGATGGGCAAATGGCATTTTGTTCTTGATACAACTATCGCTGATCAACCTAAAATGATTACTACCGCTGCATTTGCAGATGCGCTGGAACGCAGTGTGCATCAGCCTTTCAGGCTTGTGCCTTTTTTTGATCCGGGCCCATGGGGCGGACAATGGTTAAAAGAAGTTATTAATCTTGACCGTTCAGCTCAAAACTATGCATGGGGTTTTGATTGTGTGCCTGAAGAGAATAGTTTATTATTTGAATTTGATAACAACATCAATTTTGAAACGCCTTCTATCAATCTTGTTTTTGTAAAGCCAAAAGAATTGCTGGGTAAAAAAGTGTATGAATCTTTTGGTGATGAGTTTCCTATCCGTTTTGATTTTTTAGATACAATAGATGGTGGTAATCTCAGTTTGCAGGTACATCCGTTAAAAGAGTATATACGCGAAAAATTTGGCATGGCTTACACGCAGGATGAAAGCTATTATATTCTTGACGCAAAAGACAATGCCTTTGTTTATTTAGGTTTAAAAGAAAATATTGTTCCTGAAAAAATGATTAGCGCTTTACAAACAGCGCAGGACGAAGGTGTTGATTTTGAAGCAGAGAAATATGTAGAGAAATGGACTGTAAAAAAGCATGATCATATTTTAATTCCATCCGGAACAGTGCATTGTTCGGGTGCAGATACAGTTGTTCTTGAGATAAGTGCTACACCGTACATCTTCACTTTTAAATTATGGGATTGGGGAAGAATGGGTTTGGATGGAAAGCCGCGCCCTATTTCTCTTGCACATGGTAAAGAAGTAATTAAATGGGACCGTACAACGCAATGGACGAAAGAAAATATCATTAACCACATAGAAAAAATTGCAGAAGGTGATGGATGGTTTGAAGAAAGAACAGGGCTTGATGCAACATCATTTATTGAAACGCGACGACATTGGTTCACTAAAAAAGTAGAACATAATACCAACGGCGTTGTAAATGTTTTGAATTTAATTGATGGCAGGGAAGCTATTGTTGAAAGTCCAACCAATGCATTTGAGCCATTCATTGTACACTATGCTGAAACATTTATTGTGCCTGCAATTGTTGGTGCTTACACGGTTCGTCCACATGGTGAAAGTGAAGGCAAACAATGTGCAACGATGAAAGCATTTGTACGAACAGAAAATCTTATTGATTACCGCATTAATTAAACAACATGAACAAAAACGGCAATAAACGGTATGTATATAAAGCAACAATTGTTGCGGCAGTTGGCGGCTTATTATTTGGTTACGATACAGCCGTTGTTGCAGGCGCAATCGGCTTTATACAAAAGCTATATGATCTTTCTCCTGCAATGAAAGGTTGGGTAGCATCATGCGCATTAATTGGCTGCATCATCGGCGCTATGTTCTCAGGTGTGTTGAGCGATAAATTCGGTCGCAAAAAATTATTAATAGCAGCAGGATTAATGTTCGCCATTTCATCTGCGGGAATATTAATGCCACTTAATCTTACATGGTTTGTTTTTTTTCGTTTGATTGGCGGCATAGGCATTGGCACTGCATCCATGATTGGACCAATGTACATTGCTGAAATAGCGCCCGCAGATATTCGCGGCAGGTTGGTTTCGATAAATCAATTGGGCATTGTAACAGGTATATTGCTCATCTATTTTGTAAATGCAAACATTGCCGGCTGGCATGATGAGACATGGAACATTACAACAGGCTGGCGTTATATGTTTGGTTCCGGTGTTATTCCTTCCGTGATATTTTTAATCATGTTGTTCTTTGTGCCTGAAAGCCCTCGCTGGCTTGCTTCAAAAGAAAGATTGGATGAAGCTGATGATATACTTACAAAAGTGAACGGCAAACAAAAAGCACAACAGGAATTATCTGAAATAAAAAAAACATTAAATATTGAGCAAGGTTCATTCTCCGAAATTTTTAAACCTGGTGTTCGTAAAGCTTTATTGATCGGTGTGGTGCTGTGCATCTTCTCCCAGGTAACAGGCATTAATGCCATCATGTACTATGCACCCGAAATATTTAAATCAACCGGAGATGCTACAAGCTCTGCATTAATGCAAACAGTATTGGTTGGTATCATCAATGTATTGTTCACGTTGGTTGCGATAAAATATGTTGACAAGTGGGGCAGGCGTGCTTTATTGCTTGCAGGCACTGCAGGTATGGCTGTATGCTTGGCAATAGTTGGTGGTGCATTTCATTTTGATATGGCAAAAGGATATATTATATTGATAGCCATTCTTGCTTACATCGCATTTTTTGCTGTATCGCTTGGCCCGCTTGCATTTGTAGTGATAGCAGAAATCTTCTCTAACAGAAATCGTGGCAAGGCAATGTCTGTTGCAATATTTTTTCTTTGGATATCTGTGTATGCAGTATCGCAATCATTCCCTATGTTATTGAATTCTATCGGCAGCGCTTATACATTCTGGATATACATGGTGATGTCAATACTTGCATTTGTCTTTGTGCTGAAACTTATACCTGAAACAAAAGGTAAATCACTGGAAGAAATTGAAAAATATTTTATGCACGCTGAGGATAAAACAGCAGCCCTCAACTTAAAACAATCAACGTTAAATAATTAATACGATGAAAAGAATTGCCCTATTGATTAGCTGCGTAATGATGTCAACCATCATTTTTATTGTTGCATGTAAAAAAGATTCACTTGATCCCAATCTTCCCGTTTTAAAATTACATCCTGTAAATGTTACCGGTAAATCAGGGCAGCACATATTTGATACGCTTGATATTTTTGCTCCTTATGGTGCAGGTAAACTGTTGCTGTCAAAATCAATAAATCTCGTGGCTGACAGTGCGTTCGGTGTACAGTCTGTAACACCTGTTAATACAGGCACCAACACCTATCAATATATTTTTGAATACACCTATCAGCCTGACGAAGTAAACAAACTGGTTGGTATCAATTATCATTTTGAAGACGCCAAGGGCAATGTTGCAGAAAAAGATCTTACTATCAACACCAATGCATCAGCCGCACAAATTATCGCTTCGCATAAATGGAAACTGATCTCTAAAATGTGGACAACACTGACGCCACCACAGGAATCTGAGAACGATTGTGAGAGAGATAATATCTGGTCATATGTTTATGCGGACAGCACCATGAGTGTTGATTATGGCACCAACGGCTGCACATTCGATGGTTTTAATATTTATGATAAATGGTGGGTGAGTGATGATGAAAAAACATTCACAGATGTATATCATTCTGTATTTAATACATCACAAATAACTACTGAAGTATATAACATAGAATCGCTCAGCAATGATAAATGGGTGATGGATATAGCACTCGATCTGTCTGCTTTCGGATTGAGTAACCATGAAGTATTTGTATACACTTACCAGGCACAATAATTCATCAGATAAATCGTCAGCATGAATCTTAGAAAAGATATAATCATATTCAGCTTGCCTTTGCTTTTTGCCTGCAAAACGAGTAAGAATGTAACAGTGCAAAATACTGATCTCACTACTTTACATTTTACTGCATCATCTGCAACAGAATGGACAAATTTATTTTATCGTAAACACGGATGGTTTGGTGCCGATGGCATTTTTTCTATCCCGATGAACAGCATTGATACTGCAGGAGCTAATAATCCTGAAACTATGATATTGTTCAGCGATACAATGCTGGGTGATATCATAAACGATAGTTTGCAGCCCGGTTATTTAATGATACATAACTCTGTTGCTTTATTAAAAAATACAGAGCCGGATAATAGCAATATTCATTTTTATTGGGATACTGTTAATGGTAAACCGATCGGTTTGTTTACACCTAATACACCCAATTCAAAAAAAGGCGATTACTATTGGTTGGGTGATGGTTTTGCCAACAAAGATTTAAATGCTACTTATTTTTTTGCTTTCCGCATTCGCGATACAAGTACTGCTGCATTTGGGTTTGCTGAAGTAGGCAATACAATTATAAAAATTCCCTTCAGCAGCCAGCCACCGTTTCACGATCAGCAACAAATGGAAACACCATTTTATTTAAGTGGCACTGCGGATACATATGGTTCGTTCGGCGCCTGTGTTTTTCCAAATACAAAAGATGCCGGGTATAAAAATGCAGACGGATATGTATACGTGTATGGTGTGCGTGGAAAAGAAAAAAATGTTATGGTGGCAAGAGTACAGCCGCAGGATTTTGAACACTTCAGTAAATGGCGTTTTTGGGATGGAGCGACATGGAATGCTGATATAAATAAAGTGGCCAATATTACCAACAATGCATCAAACGAGTTAAGTGTTTCGCCTTTGGGTGATGGCCGTTATGCAATGGTTTTTCAAACAGATGGAATAGGTAAAACAATCGGCTTGCGTTTAAGCAATCATCCTGAAGGGCCGTATGGACCAATAATAAATCTTTGGAATTGCACAGAGCCTGATTCGGTAAAAAACTTTGTTGTATATAACGCCAAAGCGCATCCTAATCTCTCCAAACCAAATGAATTATTAATCAGCTATAATGTAAACTCGTTTGATTTCTGGAATGATATAAAAACGCATCCGAATTTATATCGCCCAAGATTTATAACAATAAAACTACAGTAATGAGAAAAGCCGGTATAATCATCATTGGTGTTTATTGTTTGCTTGCGGTAAGTTGCAGTAATACAAAAACTGCAACAACATCAGATGGCGCAATTTCTCACGCGCGCTGGTATGAAAAAGATTCTGCTAATCAAATCATCACAAAGCCTGCTCCGCAATGGGCAGAAATGTTGCGCCATGATACAGGATGGATTGGCGCTGATGGAATTTACAGCATGGCAACAAATGGCGTGGAAACACCAGGCAGAGCAGATAAAACAAATACATTCTTCTGGTTTAGCGATTGCATAATAGGAAATATAGTTGCAGATACTTTGCGTGGGGATTGGCAACTGCTGCACAATTCTGTTGCTTATATGGATGGAGATAAAGTTGACCCGAATCACATTCATTTTTATTACAGAAAAGACAGTGCAGGAAATGCCATATCCATGTTTGAGCCACATTCGCTCAATTCACAGCCCGGTGATTATTATTGGTTAGGTGATGGTGTGTTTGACCACGCAATGGATAGCACTATTTACATTTTTGCATATAGGATAAAAAGTGTGCCCGGTGGCATTTATCCTTTTGATGATATTGGTTTGGGTGTGATAGCGATACCAAAAAATAGTAAGCCGCCTTATACAAATCAATATCAATTAGATTGTCCATTCTTTTTAAAAGATAGCAAGGGAAAAGGTAAAGTAGTTTTTGGCATTAGTGTTTTGCCGAACACTGTTGGTGCCGGTGCTCCGCATCCTGATGGATACATTTATGTGTATGGCGTGCGTGGCCCAAATAAAGAATTGCTTGTTGCAAGAGTAAAAGATTATCAATTTGAAAAATTTAATGAGTGGCGTTTTTGGGATGGCAGCGTTTGGAATGAAGATGTAAAAAGCGCGGCTGCATTAACAAGCCGTATTTCAAATGAAATGAGTGTAAGTTTTATGGATGATGGAAGAGTGATTGCAACGTATGAGTTCGATACAAATTCGCCTGACATTATGATACAGGCAGGGCAAAATCCATGGGGGCCTTTTCAGCCTGCAAAAAAAGTTTGGGAAACACCTGAAATATATGATGGCATTGACTTTTACACGTATAATGCAAAGGCGCATCCACATCTTTCAAAGCCCGGAGAATTATTAATAAGCTATAATGTAAACTCATTTAACTTTATTGAGAACATAACAAAACATCCGTATCATTTAAGGCCGAGGTTCATTACAGTAAAATATAAATAACCAACCGTATCAATCAATAATAAACATTCAATGTAAAAATTTTCTTATTCCGTAATCGTCTACTTTTTTAATCATTAAATACAAAAACATGAAAAAATTTCTACTATTAACGGCGCTGCTTGTAACCAGTTACAACCTTTTTGCATTTACTACACAAGCCCATTGGAGATGGCGAAATGATGATGGCACAGAAACTACTGCTACATGGAAAGCAGATCAAAATACGCCAATAACGTTGACTTCAACCGGCGAGAATTTCAGGCTGAGACTGGAAGTTTATAATAATACAGGAACAGGAAATGTAGGCCTGCTTGATACTTTGCAGTATGCTACATCAACCAGCGGTCCATGGACAGATATTACTACAGATGGTTCAAAAGATTTTCAAATTGCCGGAACGAGTGCATTTGTTACACAAGGTGAAGCAACCACTGCGCAGTTATCGGGTGTCTCTTTAAGTTTTTCGCCCGGTAAAATAATGGTTGATTCTATGGTATTGAAACAGAATCTTCCAGACCATAGCCGCAGTGAGTATGAATGGACGCTTAAAGCGACAGCGAATATAAAACAGAGCACTACTTATTATTTTAGAGAGTGGGGTTCAACCGCAAATCCGCTTGATATTGGAGAGACATATCCATCTTTAACAACATCTGCGGTATTAGCAGTAAATTTTTCAGCCTTCAATCTTAAACAGGATAAAAACGGTGTGCAAATAAGCTGGGCTACGGCAAGTGAACAAAACAACAACCATTTTGATATTGAAAGAAGTTCGAATGGTTCTGTGTTTACTAAAATTGCTACGGTAAAAGGCAATAATAATTCAACCGCAGTAAGCAGTTATTCTGTGTATGATACCAGGCCTTTAAACGGTGTAAATTATTATCGCATTAAACAAATTGATAACGATGGTAAGGCTACAAATTCAGTCATTAGATCTATCAACATTTCCGGGCAGCAGGTAATTGTAAAAGCATATCCAAACCCAACACATGGTGATATTAATTTTACATTACAAAATAATAATGGTACTGCCATTACCGCTACCCTTACTAACATTGCCGGTAAAGTAGTGCACCAGGAAGTTATTCAAACAAATGCATCTGTTAGTAATTATAAATTAAATCTAACAGGCAAACTGCCTGCAGGTATGTATGTTTTACAATTAAAAGGTGATTCGGTTTCAGAAACTGTAAAAATTTCAGTTCAGTAAATTTCAAAACTTTGTATAAAGAGAGAGCCTGTAAAGGCTCTTTTCTTTTATATTTACGACAAATAGCTTGCTTGAATCATTTTCATTTTCCAATAAATGTTTAAGAAAATTTTTTCGTCTAACCTACCGCCAGTTATTTCAGGTTTGCTTGTATTTATAGGTATTGGCGAAATAAATTTTATAGTTGGTCTAATATGTTTTGTGCCTTTGTTTATCTCCACATTTAATGCAAATACAAAGCAACATTTCAGGCAGGGATTTATTTTTGGCGTCGTTTTATCGTGCTTTGCCTACTCGTGGATGATAAGTGGGGCCCAGCGTTTTACAGGTTATAGTTTCATATACGGCATTGGTGTGTTTTTAATTTGTGCACTTGTAATTGCGTTATACTGGGCATGCCTTTTTTTATGTGTTGCATTCATCAAAATAAAACAAACAAAGTATTCAGTTGTACTAAACAGTGTGTCTGTTGCAGCTTTGTTTTGCATATTTGAATATGTATGGTCGCTGATCGCAGATGGAATGCCCTGGTTCAATTTTTACGCAGGTAATGCATTGGAAGGAAATTTATACGCTGTGCAGCCGGCATCTTTTTTTGGAGTTTATATACTAAGTTTTGCCGTTGTATTAGTTAATTATCTTATTGCTGTATATGTAACAAATAAACAATGGAAAAAACTTTCAATACCTGCAGCCATAACTTTGATGTATTTGTGTTGCGGATATTTGATCTTTCAAAATTTCAATAACAGCCTGCAAAAAAGCAGCGCAATAAAAATCGCAATAGCTGCAGAGAATATACCACCTGATATTAAATGGGATGATGCTAACGGTAACATGCTGGTACAACGCTTACTCGATTTGAATAAAGCTGCCGTTGCGCAAAAGCCCGATATTATTTTATGGTCAGAATCAGCAATACCATGGACGTATAGAAAAGATGATGATTTAGTAAATGAAATTTTGAAAGAATCTGCGAAAACAAATGTTATACATATACTTGGTATAAATACCGAAGTTGAAAACAACGTTGTAAATAATTCTGCTTATTGCATTTTGCCAAACGGAACTGTTACAAGCAGATATGATAAACAATTTTTATTATCATTTATTGAAAAGCCTTTAAGCAACATAAGCGTACCTTTTTTTTCAAGCAAAGGTTTTTTTATAAGTGCTGATAAAAAACATAGCGCGCCTTTGCAAACTCCTGTTGGAAAAGCAGGCATTATGATTTGCAACGAATCTGCTATTGAAGCATCGGCTCAAAATTCAGCTAAACAAGGTGCTTCATTTTTTTGCAACATGAGTAATGATGGGTGGTTCAATAATACATATATTGTTCGATCGCATTTTTTAAATGCAAGATTGCGTGCAGTTGAAACAAGAAAAGATGTTGCAGTAAATTGCAATAACGGATATTCCGGATTAATAAATGCCGGCGGAGAGATAATCAGGCAAGAAAAAGATACTGAACCTTTCGTGCAGCTTGACGAAATTCATCCAAACGATTATAAAACATTTGTGTTTAAATTCCCTTTATTACTGGTATACATCTGTGCGGCATTTATTTTGGTTATGGTGATAATAAAATTAAAAAACAGGCATAAATACAATTAAATAAAAAATCAAACATCCAACGGAATACCTGTTGAAACTGTTAGCAAAAAGAAAAACCTGCAACTGGCTATTTTACTTAAGTGATTGAAAGTGAAAAGCAACCTTTATCAGATTGCTTTTCATTCCGGTGACCTCGTCAGGATTCAAACCTGAAACCTTCTGATCCGTAGTCAGATGCTCTATTCAATTGAGCTACGGGGCCATTTAATGGGCTGCAAATATAAAGATCATTCCCCAAATAAGAAAAGTCTTTGCAAAACGTTTAACGTATAAATAAAATATTAGTTTTCCGGCTTTATGAGGTTAAGAATTCTACAGGTAATCGGTGCAGCAGTTTTAATGCAGGTTTTTTTCTCATGCAAGAAAAATGATACTACTACTTTTTTAAATGCATCTTCTTATTATCCGCTTAACCCGGAAACAGTTTGGTTTTACCGCCTCGATTCTACAACAACGCCACCATTCGGCGCTTCGCTTGTAACGCGCAGCTATCATATAAAAGACAGTATAGGAAGTTCTTTTAATGATAACACCGGTAGAGAATCATGGCTTGTTTATCGGTTTATAACGGATACGCTGGAGGAAACTCCTTGGCAAAGCCTTTCAACATATTATATTACACCAACCGCTAATGATGTTGAAGTAGTTGACGATAATAATCTTCGTTTTATAAAACTTATTAGTCCTGTGAGCGAAGGCAGAACATGGAATGGCAATAGTTATATTGATACGCGCTCTTTATCAAGCCTGTATCCTTATCTTGACGGATGGGAATATGAATATGATTCCATTAATCTCCCTTTTGAAACATTGGCAGGCACAATTGATAGTTCAATAACTGTTAAACAAAGAGATGAAACTTCACCTGAAGGTCCTTTCGATCCTCAATATTATCAGCAGCGTAATTATTCGGTTGAAGTGTATGCTTATAACAAAGGACTCATTTATAAAAGCTTTCTTCACTGGACATGGCAGCCAACGCCTGAACCTGCACGTTATGAAGATGGCAGTTATGGAATTGTTTTAAACCTGTTGCGGATAAAACAGTAAATTTTTTTTAGCTATTTATCATCAATACTTAACTTGTTGTATAAAATATTTGCAACATGAGAAAGCATTTAACAAAAAGATCTTTTTCAGTTTTTTTATTTCGTATGATCTGCATTGCCGGTTTTTCGCAACTGCAATACACAAAGTACGTTGTTGTTTTTAAGAATAAAGACCACTCTCCGTACAGGCTTGATAAGCCTTTACAATATCTTTCAACAAAGTCAATACAAAGACGCAAACGTTATAACATTACCATAGATAGTTCCGATCTTCCTGTAAATCCATCTTATATTTCACAGGTGCTTGCACAAGGACCGGTGACTTATTTAAGTCAATCGAAATGGCTTAACCAGGTATTAATTTATACAACCAGCAGTACTGTATTAACTGCAATCAGTAATCTTTCATTTGTATATGCTGTAAATGCTGTTGGGCCTACATCAACAAAATTTTCTTCAGGCAATGATAAATTTAAAGAGAAGACTGAAGCAATAACAAAGTCTCAATCTGAATCAAATAATGTAACCTCCAATCGGTATAACTATGGCAATTCATATGATCAGATTCACATTCACAACGGTGAATTTTTACACAACAAAGGCTTAACAGGAAAAGGGATTACAATAACTATTATTGATGCAGGTTTTTATCATTATAAAACAACTGTTGCTTTTGATAGCGTAAAAGCGCGAAACGGTTTTTTGGGTGAAAGAGATTTCGTAGATTTTGATGGAAGCGTTAATGAAGATGATAGTCACGGTGAACTATGTTTAAGCACAATTGCTTCCAATGTTCCCGGTGTAATGATAGGCACTGCACCAGATGCAAGTTTCTGGTTATTGCGTAGTGAAAATACAAATTCAGAATATCCTATTGAAGAACATAACTGGGCTGCAGCAGCAGAATTTGCAGATAGTGCTGGAACTGATATGATATCTTCTTCATTGGGTTATATGCAGTTTGATGATCCGCAATTCAACCATACTTATAACGATTTTTACAAGAACACAGCAATGGTTTCCAGGGCGGCTACGTTCGCTGCAAAAAAAGGAATATTGGTGACAAACAGCGCGGGGAATGAAGGCATAAACAGCTGGAAGTATATAATCTTTCCTTCGGATGATGATAGTGTATGCGCTGTTGCCGCAACAGATGTCAATGGCTTAATAGCCAGCTTTAGCAGCTTTGGTTACCCGGGAAAAGTAAAACCAAATATTTCATCTGTTGGCTCAGGCACTATTTTATATTCTTCAACGGGACTTACTTCAGGAAGCGGTACTTCTTTTTCAAATCCTAATATTAATGGATTGATTGCCTGTTTATGGCAGGCTTTTCCAAAAGATAATAACATGACCATATTGCAAGCGGTTTATCAAAGCGCTGATCGTTTTACAACACCTGATAACCGTTATGGTTATGGTATTCCAAACATGCAGAAGGCTTTTAGAATTTTGAAGAATCAACAAAATATTGAATTATATGGAAACGAATGGCTGATGATCAACAGTACAAATTTCACAAACCAGGTTTCTCTTAAACTGATTGGGCGAGTTGATGGTAAAGCAACCATTAAATTATTTGACGAACATAATAATGTTGTTGCAAAGCTTGATCTTACAACCGAAAAAGAAGAAGTGTATGATGAAGAATTAAATGGACTTGATAAATTGCCGGTTGGGAAATATTCGCTTCAATACAGTGATGGCACAAATTCAAAAACGATGAATGTTACTAAAGGAAATGTACCTGTTGCTAAAAATATCCGGCCAAAAATTATTACTGCAGAACAATGAGAATGAGGTTTATGATTAATTCTTTTTAAATAAAGCTGCAAACATTGTATCAGCTTTTTTATTGTATCCCTTCAGCAGTTTCATGTTAATTAATTCCAATTGAAATTGTTGCTGAATGAATTCAACCAATGTTTCATTTTCTTTTTTAAAAACTGAGCAGGTTATGTATAAAAAATATCCTTGCTGATTTAAAGATTGAATAGCATTACTCACAATTTTTTGTTGCATCAATGAATAATCATTTATGCGTTGCTTATCAAAGAAAAATAATTGCTCAGGCGTTCTGCTCCATGTGCCGCTGCCAGTGCAAGGTGCATCGCAGATAATAAGATCGTATGTTGCATTCTTAATTTTTTGTTTTGAATTGGCGATATCAGCAACAAAGCTTTTATAGTTTTTAATACCAGCTTTTGCAAATCGTTGTACAAGATTTTGTATGATAGAAGAGCGCACATCAGAAACAGTCAGTTCTATTTTGTTTAGTGCATCATAAGCCAGTATTGATTTTCCGCCGCTGCCTGCACAACAATCCCAGACAGATTTACGATGTACAATTTCAGATGTACGATTA
>Ga0206973_1088_pt1 | contig 22856 bp, 16 predicted proteins | sample Alteio_BWOrgHeat_83_FD_152927 | JGI IMG/M metagenome (GOLD analysis project Ga0206973, IMG submission 152927) | Enriched cells from forest soil in Barre Woods Harvard Forest LTER site, Petersham, Massachusetts, United States -... | ecosystem: Environmental > Terrestrial > Soil > Temperate forest >...
TCAATATGCCAGTGATCGAGGTTACCGGCAGTGCATGCATAGCTTCTGAATCTAAACTGGAAGGAGTTTAAGAAATATTGTTCACTTGCTATAGGGATAAGCACATAATGAAATCCTGTATCGGGTGCTATGGGTTGATACCCCAACTGATACCATACTTTTGTCCAGGTTTTGCCATTGCTGAACTCCAATACGAGAGAATCATTGGTTTTAGGATAACTGCCAAGGCCTCCTGATTCCCAGTAAAAGCTAAAATACACTGAATCGGCAGGAGCATAAGAACCCATGCTAATATACATGGACGTAAGCGTATCGGCCGGATAGGAACCATTGGGCGATGCATCAGGGTTATAGGGCAGGCCATAAGAATTAACTCCATCAAAAGTAGCCACCCCAAGAGTATGGGGGCAAATGGGATAGGTATAGTTTGTAAACACTCCTCCGTTTATCCATTTGGCGGTATCGGGAAAGGAAGAAGGCTTTGAAAAATCATCTAGGAAAGGAAGCTTAAGTACTTTAATGGGATTCGGAGGAGGTGGCGTTATCCGGTTAGCCGCATTTTGTTTGGCCATTTGCACCAATGTAGGATTTGTATGCAGAGGAGACAAATAATCATAGTGTTCCTGTGCATCTATACAAAAAGGAACAAGAAAGAATAATAATAAGTAATTTACTCTATGCATAAGCGTAAGCCTGAATGCGAAGATAACGTAAAATTTATGCTAAAATTGTGGAAGGAGAAGTGTTCCTAAGTCACATAATAAAAAATCTGAATAATACTTTGGCTTTTCTCAATAATTTAAATGTTTTGGTTTTTTGAAAAGACCTGCTTTGATTATCACTTTCTTGTGGCAATACCATACATGGGTATTACTACAATGCTCGTAATTTACCGATAGAACATCAAACAACTTTAGTATTTTAGCAGACTTGAAGCCGGATAATGATTAAGAAAGCCCTTAAGAAGATTGTTAAAACTAAAGTCCTGCCCATTGCTTATGCCGTTGGTGCTTCACGTTTGCTGAGGGGCATTGCGCCGGAGAAGAAATTGATCATATTATATCATGGTGTATCGGACTGCGATTGTTTTAATATAAACAAAAGACATCTTACAGGTAGCGAGTTTGAAGAACACTTAAAATATTACAAAAAACACTTTAATGTTGTGCCCTTGGCCGAAATAGCTAATATGCGAAACGGATCTAAGGCCCCAGAGAGGCCTACAATTGCCCTTACTTTTGATGATGGATTCGAAAATAACTTGAATGTTGTATTGCCATTGCTTGAAAAATACAATGCTCCTGCCACGTTTTTTGTAACTACGGCTCCTATTGAAAGGGAAGAAGATATATTAAGTTGCGAATTATTGGAAATTGGCTGTGCTTATGCAAAGGGGGATATAGTATACCTGGGCAAAACGTCTTTTAAAAAGCAGGGACAATATGAATGGCTCTCATCAGACCATCAAAATATATACGATTTCTTCCAAATGCAGGCTCCAGATCAAAAGACAAGTATGATTAAGGAATGGAAAGAGGAGCATAAATTAGACGAGCTTATTAAAAAAGTAAATAGAGAGTGTTATGGACTAATGAATAAGCAACAACTAAAACTAATTGCTTCCTCGCCGCTTGTGGAGATAGGTTCACATGCGCATTCTCACCATTATCTAACTCTTTTAAATGATGCCGAGTTGAAATTCGAATTATCCAACAGTAAATCAGTGTTAGAAAAAATTATAGGAAAGAAGGTAGAATCTATCGCTTTCCCTAATGGACGCTACAGTAAGCGTGTGCTTGAGTTTTGCCGCAACGAAGGGTATAAAAACCTGATAAGTGTTGGATTAAATGAGAAGAATGATAAAGACATTATAGATCTGTTTCCTCGAGTTGACACGGGTAATGCCGATGGCATGGCTTTTAATATGCTTACACTTAACCGGAACTTCGGCATTCACGGATTTTAAGATGTAATTTGCGGGTATGGTAAATAATCGGATAGCTAAAACATTTAAAGGTTTATTGGCAATAGCAAGGAATCCATGGTTGCTTAATCATGTGCTGGCCGATAACAGTTTATGGGAAAAGGAAGTAGAAAAGAAATACAAGATTAAAAGTCTTCCTGTAATTGATATCAATGAACTATTGCCCGGTTTTAAAGAAGAACTTTCCACGTTTGCATTTCTTGAGGGAGGATCCCTTCCCATTGATCTTGCTGTAATACGCGGACTATGTAAAACAATTGAAGGTTGTAAGTTTTTTGAGATCGGTACTTGCCGAGGTGAAAGCGTTATTAATGTTGCAGATGTATGCGAAACATGTTATACCCTCGATCTTGACCCGAAAAATATATCGGATGAGGCCGAGAGCAAAACTATTGCCTTCTTTTCAAAAGGTAACAAGGACATAAAACAGTTATATGGAGATTCAAGAACCTTTGATTATGCAGGGTTAAATCAAAAATTCGACCTGATGTTCATCGACGGTGATCACCATTATGAATTTGTAAAAAGGGACACCGAAAATGTATTTAAATATTTGGTGCACGATAAGTCTATTGTTATTTGGCACGATTATGGTTATGATCCGGTGACTCCCCGCTTTGAGGTTTTAGCGGGTATATTAGATGGTATTCCGGCTCATCTAAGAAAAAACCTGTATCATGTATCCAATACTATGTGTGCTATCTATATAAACAAGGTTTTGCCAACAAAGGAATTGTCTGAAGCACGTATTCCAAATAAAAAATTTAATATTAAAATAGAGAGCCGTCCTTTGTAAGTACTGGGCAATAAATCCTATTTGGTGCTATCTATTGCTCCGTTAAGCCCCCTGCCAACTACCAGATCAATAGTCGATCCTTTAGGGATCATAGCCCCAGGTGCTATTGTTTTCCCTTTATATGCTTGTCTTAATATGCAATCTACGCATTGATCCGTTTGATAAATGATACCTCCCAATTTAAGTCCTTGGTTTTCTAACATGCCTTTTGCCTGGCGCAGAGATTTATCTACCAGGTTGGGTACTTCTACCTGCGGCGGTACAGACGAAGTGATATAGAGGTAGATGTTACGGCCATATTTAACGTGAGCACCTGCATACGGATTTTGATTTATAACCGTTTGCGGAGGTAGTTTTGCATCGTACTCAGAATCTATGATCACATAATTAAGATGCATGTCTTTTAGCATTCCTTCGGCTTTAGTAAGACTTACTTTGTTCAAATCCGGAAGTATGTAATATTCTCCATGACGGGTATAATAAGAAAGAAAAGTAACCGCTCCCCAAAAGAAAGCAATTACAAGAACCACTGCTATTGCAAGGTTTTTAAAGAATAGTTTGCTTTTAAAAAAATCTGTTAGCTCCGACATTTTTTATTTATACTTTTTTCTTTTCGAGAATCCGTAATTCAGGATATTATCAATAAATTGAAATGGGGTATAGCCATTTATTGCCGTTTGGTGAAATATACATGTAGCAGGTGTCATTCCAGGCAGCGAATTTACTTCAATAAAGACTACTTCCACTTTCCTGTTTTTATAGATACGTACAAATGCATCTATACGCGCATAGCCATCTATATCGAGTAGTTCAGCAGCTTTTTTTAATTCTTCTTTTACAATATTTGATATTTTTTGACGTGCTATAGGATTCTTAGCATATCGGGCAGGAGTGATGTTTTGTCCTTCGCCTGCGAGGAATTTTTCTTCTAAGGATAGTACGTCTCCCTCGGATAAGGTCTCAGATGCTTCAAAGAGTTCGTATGATTTGCCTTTTTTAGTGGCATGTGTTAGAAGCCCGCCCGTTATTTCGAGCATATGCGTTGCGCTTTTTCTACGAATGAGCTCTTCGGTCAAGAAGGCTGCTTTTATAGGGAATTCTTCCTTGGGCTTTATTTTTAGTATTGCTGACGCAGCCGCATCTTTTCCTTCCGTTTCGCGAAATACAAGCTTAACATATGCGTCAAACTCTTTTATGTCGTGAATCTTTTTTACAGCCGAACTACAGCCATCATCAATGGGTTTGGCAATAAACGGAAGCCCAAGTTGTTTTTCAAGGGTTTTGAAAAGTGAAAGAGTTTCTTTTAAGCAATCTTCCTTTTTTACAATGAAATCTTTTGGAACCAGCAATCCGTTTTTCTCGAAAAGCCTGTTAGTATTGTATTTGTTAATAGTTATGGCCGATGTAGCAGACGAAGAACCGTTAAAGGGAATACCCAGTTTATCTAGCTCTTTTTGAACGGTTCCATCTTCCCCTGGCCTTCCGTGTAATGCAATAAATACAGCATCCACTTCTTTGGCAAGCTCTGCATAGCTTACCTTTTTCGGCGGCATTAAGCTATTACCAATTGCAAATTTTTGTGTTATGCTCTCCGCGTTTCGCTGTATTTTCTTTATAAATGGATGAACGCTGTAATGTTCTATCTTTTCCCTTATATCGTCTGCATTATCTTTCAGTAATATGTTTACAGGTATGCGGTAAAGACTATACTCTTTGTCACTACCGCTAAGAAACACTGGGAAAGGCTCGTACTGGCTGGAAGAGGAAAGTTTTTCGTAAATGTTTCTACCACTTTCGACAGAGATATGTCGTTCAGAAGTATATCCTCCCAAGATAACAGCCACTTTCTTTTTTCTCGTGGATGTATTCCTTTCATCATGCATTAAATCCTCAAGCCTGCTAAGTAATTGGCTGTAATCAGGATTATTCATGGAAGACAATATCCTTTGCCTGATAGAGGTATGAATGATATAGGTAAGAAAACGTGAAGGATTGAGCCCTATCTCTGCAGCCTGGTGGAAAAAGAAAGATGATGGTAACATTCCAGATGTAGTGTTGGGGTCATTCAGGAAAACCTTGCCTTCATCTGTAATAAAGCCATCTATACGAGCATATACATCGAAGTGCATATTCGTAAACAGCTTGCAGCATTCGTTGGCTATGGTTTCTATTTGTTCAGATGGCAGATCTATAGGTGTGATCTTCCGTGATAGCCCAGGTAAATATTTTGATCTGTAATCATACAACTCCTGTCCCTTGCGTATTTCGGTGGGCGGTAAGGCGACAGGATTATTGTTTTCATCCTGTACTACTATGCATGAAAACTCTTTGCCTCTTAAAAAGCTTTCAATCAATACTTCGCTTTCTCCATGGTGGGCCTCCAGCAGTATTTCGTCATTAGCTTTTTCAAAATACAAACTGATCTTTTTCAGTAATTCTTCCGGATGATATATCGTGGCTTGTTTTCCCGGAGATTTCATATCCATAGGGAAGCCAATACCTTCGCGTATATCGCTTATGTCACGTATATATATTACTTGCTCCTTTCGATTCATGCTCTTCCATTCCGTCGCTTTTAGTTTTCTCATAAAAAAACTTTTAAGCAATGCCTTTTCAAATGATGCATAATCATCACTCGTAAGTACAGTGGCCCCGATAGAAGAACCTTGGTTAGCAGGTTTAATTACGCAGGGTATGCCCATGCCTGCTTTTACCGCATCATAAAACTTTTTAATACCCGAAGAATGAAGTATATCTTCTCTTTTTACAATTATAAAGTCGGGAACATCATAGCCGGCATCTTGCATCCACCTCCGCTGTATGGCTTTATTCATACCTAAAGCGGAAGAAAATATTCCAGAACCTGAATAGGGTATTTTATAGTATTCAAGAAAGCCTTGTATAGATCCGTCTTCACCTCCAGCACCATGCAGGCATAAAAATGCAAAATCTATTTTAGTTTTTAATTCATCTGCTTTAATGGGTGTTCCAATTTCTTTTAGCAGTTTAATTGGATCAACTCCATTAAGCGATTCAGCATAAACCTGGAAGCCATTAGGAGTAGAGGGTAAATGTTTTACCGGAGGATAAAAATCACGTATACTGCCTTTGTATATATACTTCCAGTCAAGGATGGCAAAGTTGCCAAAACTATCTACAAAAATGGGTATGGGTTCAAAAAACGATTTATTAAGGTTGTCGTATACTGTTCTGCCACCGGCGAAGGATACCTCGCGTTCTCGCGAAAAGCCTCCAAAAATAATACCAACCCGCAACTTCATATCGTTCTTTTTCTAAAAATACAAATATAGAGAATAGTTGTAAGTCATAAGTGGTAAGGGATAAGTCAGATTATCCCCATCTTGTTGCTAATAACTTATTGCTTACTCCTTCTCTTTTATTTAACCATAATTCATAATTTAAAATTACATTTGCATTAGCAGGCCGTTCTATCGCCCTGGTGTTAAAACCAGAGAGGAAAGTCCGGACAACATAGAGCATCCCGCCCTTGGAATACGGGGGATCCCGCAGATAAAATGCGGGAATGGACAGTGTCACAGAAAATACCGCCCTGAAGTATGCGCTTGCGCTTAACTTCAGGGTAAGGGTGAAAACGCGAGGTAAGAGCTCACGATATAGTAAGGTAACTTACTATAGGGAAAAACCCCGGGAGTTGCAAGACTAAATAGGCCGTGGCTTGAGGGCTGCTCGCCTGATCGCGGTGGGTAGGTTGCATCAGATAAATGATAGGATCATCCGGGATTACCCGGAGTAGACAGAATCCGGCTTACAGGCCTGCTTTTTTTACCTAATTACTGATTACTTTTAATTACAAGGCAATGACACAGTTCATCGTGCAGTGCTTGTTTGTGTTTGGTCCAGCCGGCCATCATGTAACCAATTAGCATGGTTAAGCTCGAAATGATCTTAGCGATATATCTTCCTGATGCTCTCCAGAAAGAAAGTCTTTGCCCGTTCAGGTCAATTACTTTTATACCTATAGCTAATTTGCCTGGGGTAGCTTGATACCTCGATGATTCCCAGGAAGCAAAATAAAAGAAAGTAATAAGGGCACCCAGGGTGCTTATCGAAATAAGCAGTATAATATCGTTTATATTAGGCAGGGGAGCATCCGGGTGGCGCATACAATGCAAAAATGCTCTCAGGGGATCTTTAAGCGCTGATGGCCTAAACAGAAAATTGATAGGAGAGAGGAGGATATAAAGTAAAATAGAATCGAGGATATATGCTACCAGTCTTAACCAGAAGCCCGCATAAGTATATACCTGTGCAGGTTCTGTTACTGTTTCTGAACGGATGATAACACATTCTGTAATTATATCATGAAGTGCTTGTTTCCTTTCAGTAAAGCCGGCCATTATATAGCCTATCATAAAGATTATTCCTGAAAACAGCTTGCAAAAATTTCTTCCAATAGCCCTGATAAAGGAAATGCGTTGCCCATGAATATTCATCACTTTTATTCCTGTTGCCAGTTTTCCGGGTGTTGCCTGTAGCCTGGATGATTCCCAAAGTGAATAATAGAGTAGCCAAAACACAATCTCCAAAAGGACAAAATAAGAAATCTCCTTAAAGATGTTTTGTAATAAAATAGCATAATCAGGCGATATAAGGGTTATCATATCAGAAGATCCTTCAGGCATTTTTCTTGAAATATCCAGAAGCGCCCATAGGCCAGAGTTTCGTAAGAATAAAAGGGTAAATGGTAAAAACACAATATGGAGAATGCTGTAATCAATAAGATAGGCGGCAAATCGCCTCCAAAAGCCTGCATATTCAGGATGTGTGGCTATTGTGGTGTCCGTGGTATGTATATCTTCCATGTATAGATAGGTTTGGTGGAGTAAATATATACTTTTTTATATCCCTTGGCAATTGGATATCTTTAAAAGAGCTTCAATAGGAGTCGAACGAAAAGGTTATTTTTACAGCGCATTATGATTTTAAGAATATATATGAAAGCGATAAACTCTTTTTCCTTTGAGTCCATACTGTCAGTTTATCCTGAAACAAAGAAACTTACTTGTATATTTTCCGTAGAAAATAACATGTGCTAAAGCAGAGGAGGTTTATGAAAGAACAAGGTCTGGACAATAGGGTAGAAGTGATTAACAGGGATACGGGGTTATGAAGATATATTTTAAAAAGAACCAACATCTGCGAAGGATATTTTATTTCTATCCTTTCCAGCTATTGTTGATGACGCTTAAGGAAAACCTCGTATACATTTTCTTGTGGCTCCTTTTCTTTGGCTTTATTACCGGAGCTGTGGCTCCAAAGTATGGCATCCCTTACCTTTTCCTTTATCCTGAGTACCTAGATCATGTGGGTATTAGAGCCTATCTTATACTGGGCTTTTCATGCGGGGGCTTTATGGTAGCCTATAATATTTCAAGTTACATTGTTAACAGCTTTAGGTTTCCTTTCCTGGCTACCCTGGACAGACCCTTCTTTACATACTGCGTAAACAACTTTATTATACCCCTTGCCTTTTTAATTACGTATTGCGGGTGCAGCATACATTTCCGTACTTATGATGGTTCTCCCTTTTCTACCATTGCATTACATCTCATATGCTTTTTGTTTGGAGTTTTGGCTTTCATTCTTATCACCATAGGTTACTTTTATTTTTTCGATAGGGGTGTTTTTAAGGTTTTTGGACTAACACCAACTAACTCTTCCAGAATCCCTTTAAAAAAGGATAATGGTAATCTCAACTATGAATCTGAATGGAAAAATCTTACGGATCACGATGAAGAAGAACACGGTGACAGAACCTGGTATGTAGAAACGTTTTTAGGAATAGGAGGGAAGATAAGACTTGCGCGCGGTGCGGAGCATTATGATGCAAGAATGCTTGAGAGGATATTTAAGCAAAATCATCAAACGGGCGCTGTTTTTGAAGTGGCTGCAATTGTTACACTTTTCCTGCTTGGGTTGTTTCGTGATAGCCGTATAGCTATGCTGCCCGCAGGTGCTAGTGTTTTTCTGCTTTTTACAATTATCATCATGTTCCTCAGTGCTCTTCATAGTATCTTCAGAGGGTGGACCACCACAGTAGCCCTGTTGCTATTGCTGTGTATAAACTTTGCTTCTCAATTTAACTGGTCTTTTTTTGCCGGAAGGGCATTCGGGCTGAATTATAATACTAAGCGTGCTGAGTATTCTTATGCAACTCTAGATAAAATGAGCCATGATACCATTCAATTCAATAAGGATAAAGCTCATATGCTGGGAATACTCGAGAATTGGAAGAAGCACAATGGGGGTGGAAAACCTGTTATGGTACTTATAAACACAAGCGGGGGAGGCCTTCGTTCCTCTATGTGGACCTTCTTTACGCTGCAGTATACAGATAGTTTGATGCAGGGAAGTCTTTTTAAGCACGCCTCTCTCATTACAGGTTCTTCCGGTGGTATGGTGGGTGCAGCCTACTTCAGGGAGCTTTTTTTACGGAAAGAGCAAGGTAAGGTAAAGGACATTTATGATAAAAAATATCTGGATAATATTTCTGACGATATATTGAATCCGGTAGCTTTTGCCATAGCAACTAATGACCTGGCCTTTCGCTTGCAGAATTATAATGATGGTAAATATATATACACGAAGGACCGTGGATTTGCTTTTGAATATAAGCTTGATCAAAATACGGATAGTGTGATGTGTAAAAGAGTGTGGGAATATAAAAAGCCTGAAGAGGCAGCTGATATTCCTATGATGCTTATTACTCCAACTATCGTTAATGATGGACGCAAATTAATTATTTCTCCCCAGGGCTTTTCATTTATGACGGGGTACTCAATAGATTCAAATGTGAATATGACCCCATTGACCCAGGTGGTTGAATTTACAAAGCTTTTTGCCGATCAGGATGCAGATAATCTTTCCTTTACTACGGCACTAAGAATGAATGCTACCTTTCCATACATCACACCTATTACGGCATTGCCCAGCGATCCTGTTATTGATGTTATGGATGCAGGACTACTCGATAATTATGGTTTGGAAGAAACTACCAAATTCATTTATACTTTCAGGGATTGGCTATTGGCAAATACATCACGCCTTGTGGTAGTACAGATAAGAGATCAGTATAAAGAGCAAAAGATTGTGAATAATGCCCCTCAAAATATATTACAAAGTTTTACCTTCCCTGTTAACCAGTTTTACAGCAACTTGTTCCCGGTGCAAAATTATAAAGAGGACCAGATGATGGAGTACTTTAGCAGGTGGTACAAGGGAAAGCTTGACTTTGTGTACTTTCAGTTAAATAATGCTCCAACGGAAAATATATCCCTCAGCTGGCATCTTACAGAAAAGGAAAAAAGGCAGGTGCGAACCTCTATGGACTTGAAAGATAACCAAGAGGCACTCAAGCAGCTTAAAAAAGTTTTAAAATAATATTGTGACTTAGTATGCGCAGGCTTTTTAAAAATTTTTTTGAAGGTGGCGCACCGGTCAATGCTGTAGAGGTTCCGAATGCGAAAGGCAGCTTTTGGAAAAAGCTTTTTGCCTTTATGGGGCCTGCTTATCTTATCAGTGTTGGATATATGGATCCGGGCAACTGGGCCACCGATATAGCAGGTGGCAGTTCTTACGGATATTCACTTTTATGGGTGCTGCTTGTTTCTAACCTCATTGCCCTTGTTATGCAAAACTTAAGCGCAAGGCTGGGTATTGTAAAGGGTATGGATCTTGCACAGGTTTCAAGGCAGTATTATCATCCTGTTGCTAATTTTCTTTTATGGCTGCTTGCGGAATTGGCAATAGCCTCATGTGATCTTGCCGAAGTATTGGGTATGGCTATTGGCTTAAATCTTCTCTTTGGGCTACCTTTATTGATAGGTATTGTAGTAACTATTTTAGATACCTTTCTACTACTTACCCTGCAGCGCTATGGTATGCGTAAAATGGAGACGTTTATCATATGCCTTATTGCCATTATAGGCTTCTCGTATATGTTCGAGCTCTTTTGGGCAGCACCCGTAAGTTCAGATTTTTTTAAAGGATTTGTTCCTAAATTACCAGATAGTGGCGCTCTTTATGTAGCCATTGGAATAATAGGAGCAACTGTTATGCCGCATAATCTTTACCTGCATTCATCACTTGTACAAACTCGCAAATATGCACATACTGATCATGGAATAAAGCAGGCTATAAAGTTCAATTTTATAGACACCTTCATTGCGCTTAATATTGCTTTTTTAGTAAATATTGCCATACTGGTATTGGCCGCAGCGGCCTTTTATAAAGCAGGGTTTTTTAAGGTAAGCGATATTCAGGATGCTTACAAACTGCTTTATCCTCTTTTAGGAACAAAGGTGGCTCCTATACTCTTTGCTGTGGCACTTATTGCTGCAGGCCAAAGCTCTACCCTAACGGGTACCCTGGCTGGCCAGGTGGTGATGGAAGGATATCTGAATATACGTATACAGCCATGGTTAAGGCGATTCATTACCCGTGCTATTGCTATTATCCCTGCCTTTTTTACGGTGCTTATTTTAGGAGACAGTGCAACTGGCAGATTGCTCGTGCTTAGCCAGGTAATATTGAGCATGCAGCTTGTTTTCGCTATGGTACCTTTGGTCTATTTTGTATCTGATAAAAGGTTGATGGGAGATTTTAAGGCAAAGTCTGCCATACTGATTGCGGCATGGGTTTGTGTACTTGTAATATTGGCCCTTAACGTGCAGTGGCTGATTGGTTTATTTAAGGATTTTTATGGCGAGCCCCGAAATATCTTTGCATATATAGGCGTGTCTGTCGGTATTTTATTGGTAGTTGGTTTAACGATTTATGTATTCCTTACCCCAATTATCTCCCGCCGCAGGAGATATAGAAAGGATATACGCGTTCCGCACTTATCAGCTCTTGCATTTAAGATGGAAGAAAATCTGCCGGAATACAGAAAGATAGCTATAACAGTAGACTTTTCTCCCTCTGATGTGAGTGCTATTTCCCGTGCTATTGCAGAAGGGGGCAAGGATGCCAGGTATATGCTTATACACATTGTAGAAACAGCCGGCGCACGTTTTATGCAGGAAGAAATACGAGATTTTGAAACATCATCGGATAAAAAGAACCTTGATCAATACGTGGAAAGGTTTAAGAGCGAAGGGTATACCGCTGTGCCGGTAATTGGTTATGGCAACCCGAATGTAAGTATCGCTACTATTGTGAATGATTCAGATGCCGACCTATTGGTAATGGGTGTGCACGGGCACAAAACACTTAAGGATATTATTTTTGGTACCACCATTGATAAGCTTAGGCACAGGGTGCATATTCCCCTGCTTATCGTTAGAAAGTAGTTTTAGAATTTCTGTATACGGGTATACTGCTCTTTATAAGCTTGCTTTGTAAAATAGGTCTTGGCAATTTCTTTTATCCTTGCTCTTTCGCTTTCAGAATTGCGTTTCATGCTTGCCCAAGCTGTTGAATCAACAAGGATACCGCAATTTTTATCTTTTACAAAAGCACTATAGTCTCCTATGTTCTCTGAAATGATCACAGGAAGACCTGCAGCAAGGTATTCTGCAAACTTAACAGGAGAGCTTACTTTATTGGTTACTGAGGCTTCTCTTATTAAGAGACCATAATCGGCTGCGTTCAAATACGAACTCACTTCGTATGGTCTTACCCAAGCCTGTGCAACTCTTCCAGGGAATTTATCTGCCAAAAGTTTTTCGCCTCCCGGTTTGCAAAGCATTAATAATTTTAAATCGGCATTTTGCGTAAAGGCAATGGAAATAGCCTCTTCCAGCTTTTCAAAGGATTGCCATTGAGCCGATGAACCGGAATAAACTAATATGATATCTGTATCTTTTAAACCAAGTTCGGTTCTGATAGATGCTGTACTTACTGGCTGTGATGACTGAGCAGAAGAATCGAGCGTGCAAGGTATAACAACATGGCTGGTACTAGCATATCCATATGTTTCCCTCCAATAATCGACCAGTTTTTGAGATACTGCTATTCTTAGGTATGATTTATTCAGCGCTTGCTTTTCCATCACCTTCATTTGCGAAGCAAGGGTAGGGGAATTACTTTTCAGGTATTCCGACCATTCTGCCAAATAGGCGCCACGTGCATCAAAGCATACTTTATTGAATTTTTTACACTCCATGGCCAGCAATGTTGCAAACACACCACGTGCTATCACTTTTTGTTTTCTACGGAAAAACATGTGGATTTGAAGTCTGAGTAAGTTCTTCTTCCAATTCTCTATGCCAGGAAACATAGGCAGTACAACAGAATGTCTGTAAGCTGATCGTATCTTTCTTTTGCTTACAAAATAATCACGCAGAGAAACAAAGGCTACTAAATGTGCTCGTTCATTAAAAGTAGCCTCCCAATATCGGCATACGTCGATTACCTGGCTAAAATAAATGCCGTCTGGCATATCGTTAAATGTGAGAAATACCATAATTAGCTATGTAAATATTCTTTTGCATGAGGACCCTCGCAAAAAAGGAGATCTATTATACTTAAATTGGGGATAAAGCCATGCCTCTCTTCAAATACCTGATGGTACTTCATCTCTTTTAGGTTTGTCTTTTCATTTGGAATAATAAGATTACGATAGTCCCTAGCACCTTCATAACTTTTAATGTATTCATTGGTATAGGAGGGTTTAAGCTCAATTTTCATCAAACCTAATATTACCTCAAGAATCTTGATGTTCCATTCCACAAGATATTTGGGGGTATGTTCCCAGTAAAGCGGATAGAAGCTGCCTTCGTAATATTCAAAATAAGGTGAACGTCTGTAAGCTGCTTCAAAAGAGCGCCAGTGTATCTTTTGCCAGGGTGTTTCATAACCTATCAATATATCTTTAATGGGAGTCTTTTCAAACTTTTTATGAACTGGAATGGTAAGCTTTTGTTCTCCGTTTGGGCCGTAGATTACGCAGCGATTATAGTAATACTGCTTATGAAAGAACTCGTGTGTATCCCATTTTACTTCATCATGGGCAAGCATGGCTGCAAAATGATCCAATGGAGGAAGGTATGCTACAGGCAATATGGCCAAAGAAGCCTCCAAGGGCTTACTTAGGAGAGAAGAATCTGGTCTTGATAAATTCATATGCGGCAGGAAGCATAGAAAGGAAAATAATAATAAGGGTAACTGTTGAAAAGTGTTGCTGTATCCATGGCTCTGTACCTAACAGAAAGCCTGCCCATAAAAAGATGTTTATCCATAAAAGGTTTCCTGTAATACAATAAACTAAAAACCTTTTGTACTCCATAATACCCACACCTGCCACAAAGGGTGCAAGGGTGCGTATACCTGGTATAAAGCGGGCTATTATCAATGTTTGGCCTCCATGCTTTTGATAAAAAACATGGGTGCGCTCAAGGTATTCCTTTCTTATAAAGCGCTGAAGCACCTTGGGGCCAATATAACGCCCAACTGAATAATTTGTGTTATCACCTACAAAAGCTGCTATAAATAATAATATGAGTAGTGTGTATATGTTTAAAACACCCAGGCCACTGGCAACAGTACCTGCCGCAAAAAGTAAAGAATCACCTGGTAAAAAGGGCGTTACTACCAGGCCTGTTTCGCAAAAGATGATAAGGAAAAGTATAAGATAGGTCCAGCCTTTATACTGGGCCACAAGCATCCTGATGGAGTTATCGGCGTGTAAAAGTATATCTATCCAGTGCTTTATAAATTCTATCATAGTTTTATGTCGCGGCTGTCAAAAGTACATTAAAATCCTTTGTCAGGATAGGGGTGAATAGGGATGGTTTTGTAATTTTAATGCTATAATTTGTTTTTTATTAAAAAATATTATTAATATTGCAGTGTAGTTCCCTCTCACATACTCCCCCAGTACAAATACAGTTCATAGCTTAATACGCGCTCATTCCTTTTTACCTCCCTTTACAAATTTCCACGCTTTCATAGTTTATTATGTACGATATTGTCCAATTAAATACTAAATCATTAATCGAGTTAAAAGAGATAGCTAAGGCCATGAAGATGGCTAAAACAGAAGCTCTTAAAAAGCAGGATCTTGTTTACAAGATACTCGATCACCAGGCTGCTCATCCCCACGCACAAGAAGATAAAACAGAACAACAACCCCACACACAAGATATGATGCAAGAAACTACTAATCCTGAATTTGACGCAACCAATGCTTCTTCGGATGACTCATCTCAACCTCAGGAGGCAAGCGCTCCTGCACCTGAACAAGCCCCTGTAGCTGCGGCTGCTAATAATAATGAGGCTCCGGCTGATTTCGTTTTTTCGGAACCGGAAAAGGTTGTGCATGAAAGAGCTCCTCAAAAACCTAAAGAGCCCGAATATAATTTTGACAATATAGTACAGGCGGAAGGTGTATTGGAAATAATGCCCGACGGGTATGGCTTCCTGCGTTCAGCCGATTACAATTACCTTAACTCACCCGATGATGTGTATGTATCACAATCTCAGGTAAAGCTTTTTGGATTAAAGACGGGTGATACAGTATTAGGCAGCATAAGGCCACCTAAGGAAGGAGAGAAGTTCTTCCCCCTTACCCGCGTAGATATGATCAATGGTAAAGTGCCGGATGCAGTGAGAGACAGGGTTCAGTTCGATTTTCTTACCCCCTTGTTCCCGCACGAAAAATTCAATCTTTCAGCTCACCCTCAGGCTACTTTATCTAGCCGTGTGGTTGATCTGTTTACACCAATTGGTAAGGGACAAAGAGGTTTAATAGTAGCTCAGCCCAAAACAGGTAAAACGGTTTTGTTAAAGGAAATAGCCAATGCCATTGCACATAATCACCCAGAGGCATACTTGCTCATATTGCTCATAGATGAGCGTCCTGAGGAAGTAACAGATATGGCCCGTAGTGTTAAGGCCGAAGTTATAGCTTCTACATTTGATGAACCGGCAGAACGCCACGTTAAGATAGCCAACATAGTATTAGAAAAGGCTAAGCGCATGGTAGAATGCGGACATGATGTGGTGATATTGCTTGACTCTATTACACGTCTTGCTCGGGCTTATAATACAGTATCTCCAGCATCTGGTAAGGTTTTATCGGGTGGTGTGGAAGCAAATGCACTACAAAAACCCAAGCGCTTTTTTGGTGCTGCACGTAAAATTGAAAAAGGCGGATCGCTCACCATACTTGCAACAGCCCTTATAGATACAGGATCTAAGATGGATGAGGTGATATTTGAAGAATTTAAAGGAACAGGTAATATGGAGTTGCAGCTTGACCGCCGCCTATCTAACAAACGTATCTATCCTGCTATTGATATTGTGGCATCGAGCACACGCCGTGACGATCTGCTAGTCGATAAAGAAACCCTGCAAAGACTATGGGTGTTGCGTAATCACTTAACCGATATGACTCCTATCGAAGCTATGGAATTCTTGAAAGAAAGACTTGCCAGAAGTAAGTCGAATGAGGAGTTCCTTGTTTCGATGAACGGATAAAAGCAAACTTAAAACTAATAACTAAGAGTGAAAAGTGTATGTTTTTCACTCTTTCTTTTTTGTGGTTGTTTGTCAATTTTGTATATTTGATATAGAAGTTTCAGAATGATATATATAATATTTGGCGCTTTTGGCCTATGCTTTTTAATTGAGAGACTAATACCTGGATGGAAACTGCCCGAAGTGCCTACATGGACAATTAGGGTACTTGCCGTAAACTTTGTTCAGCTTTTTGTTATAACGGTTGCTGGTTTTACCTGGGAAAAATGGTTTTCACCATATTCAATATTTCATTTATCTAAATATGTAAATGATATTACTGGAGGTTGCATAGCCTATTTCATAGCTACGTTTATTTTTTATTGGTGGCATAGATGGAGGCATACTGTCGATTTTCTTTGGAAGCATTTTCATCAAATCCATCATAGTCCGCAACGTATAGAAGTAATAACATCATTTTATAAGCATCCTCTTGAAATGACAGTTAACTCAATACTTGGCACTCTTCTTGTTTACTGTTTACTTGGCCTTAACAAAGAAGCCGGTGCTATCTATACATTATGTACTGCCTTGGGCGAGTTTTTCTATCATACCAATATAAAAACTCCAAAATGGATAGGGTATGTATTTCAGCGGCCAGAAATGCATCGCATACATCATGAATACAACAAGCACACTAATAATTATGGTGATATAGTGTGGTGGGATATGCTATTTGGAACTTATGAAAATCCGAAAGAATTTAAAACATCATGTGGCTTCGATAACGAAAAAGAACAGCGGCTCTTTGATATGCTAAAGTTCAAGGATGTTCACAAAGAATAGTATTTATAATTTTACAATACCTCCCCAATGGGGAGGCTAGGAGGGGCTTTACTTCGCTATTATCTTAAGTTCAGTACGCCTGTTTTTAGCACGGCCTGCTTCAGTGCTATTATCTGCAATGGGTTGAGACTGGCCATAGCCCTTATAAGTAAGCCTATCAGCAGGTATTGAGTGGGATACTAGATAGTCATAAACTGATTTTGCCCTGTTCTTAGAAAGGATAATATTATGCTCTACAGTGCCTGTATTATCTGTATGGCCGCTTAGTTCTATCTTAACTGTGGGGTTGGTATTAAGGAAATTGACCAATTTGTTAAGCTCTATCTGCGATTCAGACTTAAGGTTGTACTTATCTGTTTCATAAAATATGTTCTTCAACACTATTTTAGCGCCTGTATCAATAGGCTGCAAGGGCACATCCATAGTATAGGGCTGTGCTGCACTGGCAGTAACACTTTGCAGTGAGAAATTTTCCGAGAAGAACAGATAGCCTTTGCGTGATACATCAAGAGCATAGTTCTTGTTTAAGGGCAGAGTTACCAAGAAAGTACCATCGTCTGGTGCCGATGAAGACTTTACCATGACATTACTTGTGCTTAGTTCAGTCAGGGTAAAATCGCCTACAAGTGGTTCATGAGTTTTAGCATCATATACTTTACCTTTTACATAAGTAATAGGCGAAGATTGTATGGAGTCGTAAAGACTAAAGCTATAAAGATCCTGCCCTCCGTATCCTCCGGCCCTATTGGAAGAGAAGTATGCAACCTGGCCATTTGGGTTAACCATAATACTGCTTTCGTCTTTTGAGCTATTGATGGGATAGCCCAGGTTTTTAGGTATTCCCCATCTGCCATTAGGTAATCGGCGCGACATAAATATATCCAACCCGCCAAAGCCAGGATGCCCGGCAGAACAGAAATAAAGTGTTTGATTGTCGGCAGCTATAAAAGGATAACTATCAGCTACACGTGTATTAATGGTATCGCTAAGTCTTTGGGGTCTGCTCCATGTACCTGTATCACTTAATTGAGTTAAGTAAATGTCCAGGCTTTTGGCTTCTCCATGCTTATTACCTCTTACAAAATAAAGCGATCTTCCGTCAGAAGATAAGCAAGGCTGTGATTCCCAATTAGCAGTATTTACAGGGGACCCTAAGTTTTTGCCAGGTTGCCATGTGTTGTGATACTTTACTGAATAATAAAGATCAACACTACCATATCCTCCCGGCTTTTCACTTGCATAGATTAGCAAATTACCATCGGCAGAGAGGGTAGGAGCACCTTCGTTATAATGCGGAGTGTTGAGGTAGCTTAAACTTACAGCTTTGGTCCATTCGTCATTCACTTTGAAGCTTTCATACAGATCTTCCTGGAATCCTTCGGGAGAGTATTCATCAGTCATTCTCCTTGTAAATATAAAAACTCCCTGGTCCACTGTTATTGCAGGAAAGTACTCCCACAGATCGCTGTTAATAGCGCCCCCCATATTTATTGGGCTAAAAGGTACAGGATGTTTAATAGCCTCGGTAGCAAACTGGCAATCTGCCATAAAAAGCTGTGTGTTCACTCTCATATCCGGATCCTGGGTATTGTAGCCCTGGAATTTTTGAAGGTAAGCCATGGCTTCATCATAATTGCCTACACCAATATCTAATTTGGCTAATGTAAAATATATGTTCGGGTAAAATTCGGGATTAATGGAGAGGGTCTTTTTAAAAAGCCTAATGGCTTCATCACTACTGTCCTTGGCTATATCTACGTAGCCAAGCATAAAATAGGCCTCAATAAAGTTATTATCTTCCTTTAATGCTGCAAGGAAATCTGGCTCTGCATTCCTGTAGTCGCCAATATTAAAGCTTTGCATTCCCAAGTCGTAATACTTTGCAGCCTTTTTGTTTTTGGTACTTAAGGGTTCCTCGCCCTTTTGTGCAAATACAGTAAAAACAGTAAGTAATGTTAGTAGAAGCGTTGAAAGGATACTTTTCATGGGAAGTATGCGAAATGTGTGAAATATTGTTAAAACATGGCAAAACTACTAAACTAATATAATGCTATTCTGAATAGTGTTATATTTGCTACATACATAATGCCTCTAAATCCCCGCCCGTTATTAGGATGGACCAAGAAAAGAAATTGCTCGAACTTATAAACTCTCCTGCCGATCTAAGGAAACTTAAAGAGGACCAGTTAGTTCAAGTTTGCAATGAATTAAGGCAGTTCATCATTGATGTGGTATCTGAAAAAGGCGGACATTTTGGCGGAAGCCTTGGTGTAGTAGAACTTTCAGTGGCATTGCATTATGCATTTAATACTCCCTATGACCAACTGGTTTGGGATACGGGCCACCAGGCATACGGACATAAGATACTTACGGGCAGAAGAGAGAACTTTCATACCAACAGGCTTTATAAAGGCATTAGCGGTTTCCCAAACAGAAGGGAAAGCGAATACGATACTTTTGGAGTAGGGCACACATCTACGTCCATCTCTGCAGGATTAGGAATGGCTGTAGCATCTCATTACAAAAAAGAAAAGGACAGAAAGCATATAGCAGTTATTGGTGACGGGGCCATGACAGCAGGCCTTGCATTTGAAGGCCTAAACAACGCAGGTATAACCAAGTCCGACTTTTTGGTGGTGCTGAATGATAACTGTATGTCTATCGATCCTAATGTGGGTGCGCTTCGCAACTATCTTACCAATATGACCACATCACCTGCATATAACAAGATGAAGGACGACATTTGGCATATGCTGGGTATTGTTAGCAAGTTTGGTCCTAACGCCCAAAGCATTGCAGCCAAGATAGAAAATGCAATCAAGACTTCCCTGCTAAAGCAAAGTAACCTGTTCGAATCATTCAACTTCCGCTACTTTGGGCCAGTAGATGGCCACGATGTAGTGCATTTGTCAAGAATACTTAAGGATCTTAGGAATATTCCAGGTCCTAAAATATTACACATACTTACTTTAAAAGGCAAGGGCTACAAGTTCTCCGAAGGAGGTGACCAGACCTTTTGGCATGCACCCGGCTTATTTGATAAAACTACGGGAGCGCTTGTTAAATCAAGCTCCTCAGCTCCTCAACCACCCAAATACCAGGATGTTTTCGGGCATACCATGGTTGAACTAGCTGAAAAGAATGACAAGATAATGGGTATTACGCCTGCCATGCCTTCTGGTTGTTCTCTTAATATTATGATGAAGGCCATGCCGGATAGGGCTTTTGATGTAGGTATAGCAGAACAGCATGCAGTTACTTTCTCTGCGGGGCTTGCCACACGTGGTCTTATACCTTTTTGCAATATCTATTCTACCTTTATGCAAAGGGCCTATGACCAGGTGATACATGATGTTGCTATACAAAATCTTAAAGTGATATTTTGTCTGGATAGGGGCGGACTTGCAGGTGCTGACGGTGCAACACATCATGGTAACTTCGATCTTGCTTACATGCGTTGTGTGCCTAATATGATAGTCTCTGCACCTATGGATGAAGTAGAGCTAAGAAACCTAATGTATACGGCACAATTGGATAAGATAAAAAGCCCTTTTTCTATACGTTATCCGCGTGGTAATGGGGCCATTATAGATTGGAAACAGCCTTTTACAGAATTGGAAATAGGTAAGGGAAGAAAGATAAAGAGTGGTAAAGAGATTGCCATACTAACCATTGGCCACCCTGGTAACTTTGCTGTAAAGGCCTGTGAAATCCTTGCCAAAGAAGGAATTGACGCGGCGCATTACGATCTTAGATTTGTGAAGCCTATTGATGAACAAATGCTGCACGAGGTATTTGCTTCGTTCGATAAAGTTGTTACTGTGGAAGACGGATGCCTTATGGGCGGCTTGGGTAGTGCTGTTTTAGAATTCATGGCAGACAATAACTACAATGCTAAAGTAATTCGACTGGGCATACCTGATAAAGTTATCGAACAAGGAACTCAACCAGAGCTTTATAAGGAATGTGGATTCAGTACAGATGATATTATAAATGCGGTAAGGTCCCTGACAGCTGGAAAGAAAAAAGAAAACAAAAAATTATTTATCACTCTCTAAAATTAACAATAAACTAAAAACTATGAAAAGTAAAGTTTACGCAAGCCTATCTATACTAGCTATGTGCTCTATCGGAGTGGTTGCCCAAATACCAACCACTAACGCTGCGAAAAGCAAGTATGTTTTTACTATTGAAAAGGATAACGAAGCCACGGGGGTTAAAAATCAATTCCACTCCGGTACATGCTGGTGCTTCTCTACCCAGTCTTTTTTGGAATCGGAACTTATGCGCATGGGCAAGGGACCTATCGATCTTTCTGAAATGTTCGTGGTACATAATTTGTATCTTTTAAAGGCGCAACACTACATGCGTTATGAAGGTCATACAACTTTTGGAGAAGGTGGAGAGCCACATGATGTTATTAATTCGCTAAGAGAATACGGTATTGTACCTAAAAGCGCTTATTTAGGAATAGAGTACAAAGACAGTATGCCCAGGTTAGCTGATTTAGATGAGACCTTAAAGTCTATGCTGGATGTTATGCTTAAAAGGCCGGAAGGACGCCTTGATCCTAACTGGTTCGCTGCCTATTCAGGTGCATTGGATGGTTTTATGGGTGCTACTCCCACGAAATTTAACTACGCCGGTAAATCTTACGATGCTAAATCATTTGCAGCCTATTTAGGAATCAATCCTGATGATTATGTGGAAGTGACTTCTTTTACCCACCATCCTTTCTATCAAAAATTTGTATTAGAAGTATCTGATAACTGGGCCAATGCAGAGGCATACAACGTTCCTTTGGATGACCTGCACGCTATTGCGGATAATGCCTTACAAAATGGCTATACCATAGAGTGGGGTGCTGATGTGAGCGAAAAGTATTTTTCCTACAAGAATGGCATTGCTCTTGTTCCTAAAATGGATATGGGCATGGCTTCTGCAGCTCCTCAAGCTGATTCTGTATTTCTTAACCCTGTAGAACAAAAGAATATTACACAGGAAATGCGCCAGGAGGCCTTTGATAACCTGTCTACAACGGACGATCATGGAATGCAAATTACTGGTCTTGCAAAGGATCAGACAGGTGACGAGTTTTACATTGTAAAGAACTCATGGGGTACAACCAACTACTGTAAGGGATACTTTTACGTTTCTGTTCCTTATTTCCTTTACAAAACCACTTCTATCATGGTGAATAAGAATGCTATACCTGCATTACTGCGTAAGAGACTTGGTATATAAATATTTAAGTTCTATAAATAGAAAAGCCCTGACGTTTGCTGTCAGGGCTTTTTATTTGTATTGAATTATTCTTACTTAGAAGATGGGGCAGTTGTTTGCTTTACAGCTGGTGCAGCCTTTGGTTGCATTTGCTTCATAGCAACACCACACATTTGACATTTGCCTGGCTTATTGCTGCTCATATAACAATCTGGGCAGTAGTAATCGCCAACCTTTACCATAGTTACTTTATCCTTGGCACAATCACCGGGTTTTGTCGAGGTGGCACCGCAAACAGGACAACGATAAGTGTAAGCGGTAGCTTTAGGAGTATTGTTTCCACCTTTGGCAGTTGTGCCTTGAAAGCCATACACACCAAAACAAATTAGAGAAAGAATCAAGATTATTTTTTTCATATGTAGATATTTTAATAAAGCAAAGGTATTACAATTTTTTATGATTCAGAAGCGCACCTATCTCTTCATCCATAGTTTGTTCATCCAGATTTTTGTCTGCTATTTTACCATCAGCAGACACCAATACAGTAAAGGGAATGCTATTAAAATC